>Ga0164243_10000086_pt1 | contig 238390 bp, 183 predicted proteins | sample OricompcompostOP_FD_108781 | JGI IMG/M metagenome (GOLD analysis project Ga0164243, IMG submission 108781) | Organic Plus compost microbial communities from Emeryville, California, USA - Original compost - Organic plus compost (OP) | ecosystem: Engineered > Solid waste > Mixed feedstock >... | reverse complement strand
ATTTTAAAGCCCAGTATATGCGCTTCAAACAATTAATTAATGGAACCGCCGTATACGGAACCGTACGTACGGTGGTGTGAGCGGACAGGTAGCGAACTAATCGCTACCTTCCGACTCGATTTTTTAGATAATAAAGCTTTATAGGCGGTTATTTGCCAAACTTCTTTTTAAGCAACGACAGCGCATCACCCATCGCCATATTAGAGAGGTCCTGCGTTGATTTCTTTTCAGTGCGGGCCCTGTCTCTGTCTTTTTTCCCTGTGGAAGGAGCACTGTTTCCATCGGCCTGTCTGATGGATAAACCGATGCGGGAACGCTGAATATCCACTTCCATTACTTTCACTTTCACTTTGTCGTTTAGCTTGACAACTTCATTCGGGTCTGTTATATATCTGTTCGCCAATTCTGACACGTGTACCAGTCCGTCCTGTTTGACGCCTATGTCGACAAAAACGCCAAAACGGGTAATATTGGTTACGATGCCGGGGACAACCATGCCGACACTTACGTCTTCGATTTTATAGATATTGGCGTATTCAAATTGTTCTATTTCACTTCTTGGATCCAGCCCCGGTTTTTTTAATTCATTTAAAACATCTTTGATCGTGTGTTCTCCGAAAGTCTCTGTAATGTATTTTTTGGCATCAATTGACTGAATTAGCTTTTCATTGCCAATCAGATCGCTCAGTGACACCTGCAGGTCTTTGGCCATAGCCTCGACAAGGGGGTAAGCCTCCGGATGAACTGCACTTCCGTCAAGAGGATTGTCTCCTTTTTTTATGCGCATAAACCCGGCGCATTGCTCAAATGCTTTGCCACCCAGGCGGGGGACTTCCAGGAGTTGCTTCCTGGTAAGAAATTTGCCAATTTCAGAGCGGTGCCGGATAATGTTCTCAGCCAGAGAAGGGCCTATGCCACTGACATAGCTTAATAAATGTTTACTGGCGGTATTCAGGTTAACACCGACTGCATTTACACAGCTGACTACTGTCTGATCCAGTTTTTCTTTTAAACGGAACTGATTTACGTCGTGCTGATACTGTCCAACACCAATACTCTTGGGGTCTATTTTTACCAGTTCGGCCAGGGGATCCATAAGTCTCCTGCCAATGCTGACCGCTCCTCTGATCGTCAGGTCCTGATCGGGGAATTCTTCTCTGGCGATTTCAGAGGCTGAGTAAATGGAAGCACCATCCTCGTTGACCAGGAATACAGGAAGTCCGAGGTTCAGGTTTCTGATAAATTGATCGGTTTCCCTGCCTGCGGTACCATCTCCAATGGCAAAAACCTGTATATCATAGCGTTGTACCAATGAACGGATCGTATTCTCTGCCTCTGTCAACCGGTGATTCTTTTCATGGACATAGATCAGATCTGTGGTCAATAAATCACCTTTTTCGTCTAATACGACGACTTTACAGCCGGTTCTGTAACCAGGGTCAATGGCCAGCATTCTTTTGCTGCCTAATGGAGAAGACAATAATAATTGCCTTAGGTTTTCGGCAAACACAGCAATGGCTTCTTCATCAGCCTGTTGTTTTAGCTGGGTCCGGAATTCTGTTTCCAAACTGGGTTGCAATAAACGCCGGTAGGTATCCCGGACAGCCTTTTTTACCTGCAGGCTGGCGGGACTGCCATTGGGTTTATAATATTTATCTTCCAGTCTGGCTAACGCTATTTCTTCAGACGGGCTGATGGACATTCTAAGAAAACCTTCAAGAAAGCCGCGAAGTACAGCAAGAATCCTGTGTGAGGGTATTTTGGAAATCGGTTCTGAGAACTCAAAATAATCTTTAAACTTAGCCGCTTGTTCTTCCTTGCCGGCAATTACTGTACTTTCCAGCATAGCATCGTTTTCAAATAGGCGACGCATTTCGGCTCTGGTCTCTGCGTCTTCGTTGATCATCTCCGAAATGATGTCACGTGCGCCCTGCAGCGCCTGATCTGTTGTCGTAACCGTTTCGTTGAGGAACTTGGCGGCTTCTGCTTCCGGGTCAATGTCTGACTGTTCAAAGATCATTAAGCCCAGTGGCTCCAGGCCAGCTTCTCTGGCAGCTTGAGCTTTGGTCTTACGCTTAGGCTTGAAGGGCAGATAAATGTCTTCTATCTCTGCAAGAGTCGTCGCCTTGGTAAGTTTATCCTGAATACCCTCTGTCATTTTCCCTTGCTCTGTAATGGCATTTTCGACAAATGCCTTACGCTCGGTAAACTCTTTTAAAAATTTGGCCTCATCCTGAATGGCCTGAATCTGAACCTCATCCAGGGCGCCCGTCTTATCCTTTCTGTAACGGGCAATAAATGGTATAGTACTGCCTTCTTCAAGTAAGGTCAGTACTGACTCTACCTGCACCGGGCGTATATTTAACTTAGACGCAATGGGTTGTGCGAATTCCAGCATATTGTTTGTGTTTTTTCTGTAATAGGGGAGCGAAAGTAAAATTAATTCTGGTTAAATCCAGTTTTTTGAACACAGATTGAGGCGTCAGGAGCAGAAATCTTTTTTGACCATAGATTCTGCCAGCTTTTCTCCGCCGTTATTCAAAATAAGCTCCAGCACTTTTGTAGTGGCCAGCGCATCTCCCCCTGCCCGGTGACGGTTATCAATACAAATCTTCAGGTCGTCACATAGGCTTTCCAGGCCGTGTTTAACCAAATTGGGAAAGGCTTTGCGGCTAAGTTCAAGGGTGCAGAGTACCGGATTGTCCAATTTATGGCCGGCCTGCTCCAGATAGTATCGCAGATAAGGGTAATCAAATCCTGCGTTGTGTGCAACAAATATGGTTTTCTGGAGTAACTTCAGGATAGTAGGGGCGACTTCTTCAAAAAGCGGTGCTTCAGCGACCATTTTGTCACTGATGCCTGTTAATTTGGCGACATATTTTGGAATCGGCATTTTGGGATTAACCAAGGTTTCATATTGATCTATAATCTTATTACCGTCGAATAATACTATTGCTATTTCAGTGATCCCATTTTTATTGGCCGGACTGCCAGTACCCTCAATATCTACGACTGCATATATTCTTTTTCTCTTCATAATCTTATAAGGCTACAATAATAAGTAATTTTTTATGAAATCGGCCTTAAAGCCGTTGCCGCAATGAGTTAAGTTAGACATATTTTAGCTATTTTTTTATTTGAAGTGAATCCCATATCTTTGGATATTCAAAATTTTTGGTTATGCGAAAAGTTTTCTATTGCTTTTTACTTTCTGGAGGGCTGCTGTTAACGGCCTGTCAGAACAGAATGGCAAATTTTACGGACTTTAAAGACCAAATGAAAGAGTCACTGTGGCACTCCGTTCTGGATCAGGTAAATATGGAGTCCGCAGATACTGCTGCTGTAGAAAGCCCCAGACCGCTCAATTATTTTTTGAGAGAAGGTTTTGCAGCAAAATTTGGCCTGTAATTTTATTTGCATTATATTTTATTGATATATGTAAACAAATGGGTGTGCCCGAAATTTTTTTCGGCAAAAAATGCTTGCAAAAAAGAAAAACGCCTAACTTCGTTTTTTAATGGCACTATCTACACAACATCTGTTAGGCATTAAAGACATTACCAAAAAGGATATAGAAATCATCCTTTCCACTGCCCATCAATTTAAAGAAGTTCTACAACGACCGGTCAAAAAGGTTCCCTCACTCAGGGATGTCACCATAGTTAATTTATTTTTTGAGAATTCCACACGCACCAGGATGTCTTTTGAACTGGCGGAGAAAAGACTGTCAGCAGACACGTTGAACTTTTCAGCTGCGGCCTCTTCGGTCAAAAAGGGAGAAACCTTGCTGGATACAGTCAATAATATCCTGAGCATGAAAGTGGACATGGTGGTCATGCGCCACAGTGCCAGTGGTGCGCCTCACTTTCTGGCCAAACATATTGACGCTGCAATTGTCAACGCCGGCGATGGAATAAATGAGCATCCTACACAGGCATTACTGGATGCGCTTTCAATGAAAGAAAAGTTTGGGCGGCTTGAAGGACTGAAAGTGGCTATTGTTGGAGATGTTATGCATAGCAGAGTCGCACTCAGTAATATCTATCTGTTAAAGAAGATGGGGGCCGAAGTCATGGTGGCAGGGCCTCCAACCTTGATTCCTAAGTACCTTACAGCGGCTCTTGATGTGCGGGTAGAATATAATCTTAAAAACGCATTGGCCTGGTGCGATGTGGCGAACGTACTGCGTATTCAGCTGGAAAGGCAAAATCAGCCGTTATTTTCTTCCCTCAGGGAGTATAACCTGGCTTATGGAGTAAATAGAAAACTTCTGGAATCCTTAGATAAAGAAATCGTAATTATGCATCCGGGACCGATTAACCGGGGTGTTGAACTGGACAGCGATGTGGCGGATGGTCCTTTTTCAATTATACTAAATCAGGTAGAAAATGGTGTGGCCGTCCGTATGGCAGCACTGTATCTTTATTCCGGAAAGGATATCTCTGAATCGTGATTCTACTATTAAATCCATTTAAGCCCAAAGAAAATGCAAAGAATAGCCTTATTTCCCGGAACATTTGATCCGATGACACTGGGACATGTAGATATTGTAAATCGTTCCCTGGACTTATTTGACAAAATCATTATCGGGATCGGAACGAATGTCAATAAGAAGCCCATGTATAGTGAGCAGCAGCGCGTAGACTGGATCACAGAAATCTATAAGGATGAACCAAGGGTAGAGGCACGTGTCTATGAAGGGCTGACAGTGAATTTCTGCAGGGAGGTGGCCGCAGGCTATATTATCCGGGGTATCCGGTTTGTAAGTGATTTTGAATATGAGAAAACGATCGCAGATATGAATCGCAGCCTGGATGATAAGATCGAAACTATTTTTTTGACTTGTTTACCTAAATATTCTTCTGTGGCCTCTACGTTGGTCAGAGATGTGATTAGAAACGGAGGCGACGCCTCCATGTTTTTGCCGGAGGTTATTCGCAGAAGTATAGGGCAGTAGACAATTTTTTTCTCTGTTGTTATCCATTAAATGGATTTCTTTTATAGGTACTGACCCCAAAAAGCCGCTTAGTTAATCCTATGAAAACACTATTAACCTTACTCTGCATTTTATGTTATACGTTACCGGTAGCTGCGCAAAATGAGGAATTTGCCTTACACAATATTACACTGCCTGCAAAATTTAGTCAACAGATTATTACCTGCCTGGAGCAGGACAAATTAGGGATGCTATGGTTTGTGACCAACGAAGGCTTGTTTCGTTATGATGGTAATGAAGTTATACAGCTTGGGCCGGAAACAAATCCCAAAATTCCACATATGATTATCAAAACCCTGTTCGCGGACAATCAGGGCAATATGTGGATAGGAGCGCAAGATGGCATTACCCGTTTAAATTTACGGGACTGGACGACTACTGAGATCAAGGCACCTGCAGGAACCCCTGCCTTGGGCCTTTATATAAGGGTGATCACACAGGATCATAACGGTGTGATCTATGCCGGAACGCAAAATGGATGTATATACCGCATCCAGCAGGACAGCCTTGTCAGCCTGTTTGATATGAACAGGATTTTTAAGGATTTGTACGATTTACCCAATATTACATTTATAAAGGAGCCATATCCCGGCAAGTTATGGGTCGGGACTTCTGTCGGGAAAATGGCCTGCATTACGATCAATAAAGACGGCACCTATAGCCAGCCTGTTTTTTACGGGCTGGATCAGTTTAAGCGGCAGCAGATCATTACAGCTGATTTCGGACCGGCTGGTAACTGCGTTATTGTCGTACCATATGTGGGATTGTATTTTATGAATACAAAGACCGGTGCCATAAGGAAGCTAAAAGGACCTTATGGGGATCTTGGCAAACATGGTCAGGTTTTTATGGTGCCTCTGGACAAAAACAGGTCAATAATACTTACCAATACACCAGGGATCGGAAAGGAAAAGCTTTTTATCTATGACTTTACAAAGGATTCCATCAGTTTTCAGAATTTACATTATCCCCGGTATCTGGAAGACAATCATATTGTTTGGCTAAGTCATAGTGGGTCGAAGGTTTTATTGTCGCTTAACGACCATTTGCTGGAGCTGACTCCTTCCAATAGCCCTTTTAGAGCCCTCATGGCAGAACCTAATTCATTAAATAGCATCCGTGCTATTTATAAACAGCCGGATGGTCCTTTACTGGCTGGTTCCTATAAGGACGGTTTTGTGACTTTTGATGAACGTAATGGCAACAAAAAGGTCGTTGCCCGAAAGTATGTCTATAGTTTCCTGCCCTGGAACAGGGACTCTGTATTGCTGAGTACCGAAGGCGATGGGCTTTTCTGGTATGAAATTAAACGTAATAAATTAACGCCCTTAGTGATTGCGGAACAGAATATCAAGGGCAAACCTATGGGAAAGTTTCTAACGTTTTTATTGCGTTATGACGAGCAACACTTTCTGGTCGGGACCTACGAAAGACTATATATGGTTAATCCTTATTCCCATACAGCTAAATCTATCCGCGAGGACCGGCTGCTGAAAACGAGGGTTTTAAATTTATTGAAGTTTAATAAGGACTACTTGATTGCTACTGAACATGATATTCTCAAATGGAATGGTAAAACGGATGCTATTTCTGATTTTGTCGTAGATGACAGAAAGAAGGAATCAGAGAAGTTCCCGGTTTATGGAATGATTGCCGTGAAAGATAAAATCTGGGCGGCCACCAGCGGCTATGGAATCATCATATTCAATTCTGAGGGAAAACCGTTAGACACCATCGGCCGGGCGGAAGGACTGTCCGCAAATATTGTCTTTACGTTAGCCGCGACAGATAAATATGTACTTGCCGGAACAAAAAACGGATTGAGTGTTATCAGTAAAGCGACGCACCGGGTGGCGAACTATTCGACTATTGATCAGCTTCCGGCTAATGAATTTAACAGCGGAGCCATATATCAGTCGGGTAATACGGTGTATTTAGGCACCATTGACGGGGTGGTCCGTTTCAATACGGACAAGCTGAAACCAGACCTGGCGGAGAATATGGAAGGAAACTTATATATTACAGACTTAACGATCACAGACAAAAAGGGAAATGCTGTAAATGATTACACCTTACCTTATCAGAATAATAGAACATTTTTAATTCCTGCACAGACTGCTTACTTTTCGATTGGATTTGGCAGCATGCAGCCTTCCATGGAGGCATTGGACTATTATTATCGCCTGAACCCGGAACAGGCCTGGATTCCTGTAGGAAATTCCAGAAAAGTTACTTTTATCGGCATGCCTCCGGATCATTACCAGATGGAACTGGCTGCTAGGTTGCCAGACGGGAAATGGACCAGACCTTTACTAAGCATGTCGGTAATTGTCGCCCCTGCCTTTTATCAGACCATTTGGTTTAAGTTAGTGATCGCTTTATTGATTCTGGCCCTCGTCTGGGGTATTATTAAATACAGAGAACAACAGGCTGAAAAGGAAAGAGCATTGCGTTTAAAGATCGCCGGTGATTTGCATGACGAGATAGGAAGTACCCTTGCGGGAATGTCTATGCAGGCGGAAATGCTTTTAAGTGGATATCAGGAGCATCAAAAGGCCTATCTGAAAAGTATCGCCGATAATGGCAGGGCTGCCGTACAGACAATGGGAGACATTGTCTGGTCGATCGATCCCAGAAATGACGATAGCCTCAGTTTGTATCAGCGAATGGAACGTTATGGTAATAAAATCTTTGGGGACTCAGATATTGCCATTAACCTTGAAAGTCACGGGTTCACGGAAAAGCAGTATATTCCACAAAAGATCCGGCAGAATGTTATGCTGATTTATAAAGAAGCCCTGACTAATATAATAAAGCACGCAGAGGCAAGCAGCGTGGACGTTAGTTTTGTTGCCTATAATAAGGGGTTTAAATTGTTTATTACGGACAATGGGAGGGGATTGGCTGCAAGTGGAACGTCGATGCCAAAAATGTCCGGCCATGGTCTTCGAAACATGGAAATGCGGGCAAAGTTGATAGAGGCAGATCTTATGTTCCCAAATGTCGAAAAGGGGTTTAAGATCGTACTGGTATTTAAAGGATGATCCTTAGGGTTGAACAACCCCCACTTTTGGGTAGGTATTTTCTAGATTAAATTGACGTATTTTGTCTGAGCAAGATCTCCGCGCTTGAAAATAGCGCCTGAGATAGATTTTATTGAAGAATTCCTTTACCGATGATCCAATTAGCTATAATAGAAGATAATATCAGTATTCGCGGTGTGTTGACAGATTTTTTTACGGCAGAACCTGGCTTTGAGGTGGTGATGTCCTGTAATAGTTTTGAACGGTTTCACGATGAATGGCAGGGACTGGAAAAACGCATTGATGTTGTTATCTGTGATATAGGTCTTCCCGGTAAATCAGGGATCGATGCGGTATGGTATATTAAGAACAAGAGTGACAAAACACATGTGCTGATGTTGACGGTTTTTGAAGAAAGGGAGAAAATCTTTCAGTCGCTTTGTGCGGGCGCGTCCGGATATATGCTGAAAAGCACACCATTAAAAGAAATTAAGGCGGGCATCGGTGATATCTTGAATGGGGGCGCAGCTATGTCGCCTAAAATAGCCATGCAGGTCATCAGTTATTTCAATAAGAGAAAACAAATAAGTGCTGTGGAGTCAGAGAAACTCACTGCCAGGGAAATAGAGATTCTTTCTTTTTTGGAACAGGGGCTGTCAAATAAATCTATTGCTGATCAAATGCACTTATCAGTAGACACGGTGAAATTCCATATTAAGAATATTTACCTGAAACTGCAGGTCAGCAGCAGAGGAGAACTGATTGCAAAATATAAGCAGTTTTAATTTTATTCTGAATGGCAAATCTGCCAGTGATTGCAGGTTGTAAACGGTCAGGCGCAAATCTACCCGTTCGGGTAGGTAATTATGCGCAAAAATGTATTTCCTTTATGGCGTGATGTTCAACGTGCCCTGGAATGTGAATCTGAGGACCAGGGCGCTAATGACCTGAAATTGATCGGTTTAGTTGTTTTTAAATGCTTTCATGAAGGGGGCTGAACGGCATATCCGGCCCCCGACATGGTAAAAGGCAACTTGTAGCATAAGATAAAAATTATAAGTTGATATAGCCAGGACGTACAGAACTGTATTGAGAAATGCGATAAATGAGGATTTAAACGGGTCGCAACCAGATTTCGGTTCCTTTTCAGGAGAGCGAATTGTGTCAGTGGTCAGGGTGGGGACTTTAAGGGTAGTCCTTACCCTGATTTTTTTGTCCTCCAGGTCAATCAAAGCGTTAAAAAAGGCTAAAAAGGAAATAAAATTCATGTACCTTCGCGGCGATATAGGTTTTTGCCCCTTGGCAAAATTAAAAGGGAAGTTGGTGTAAACCCAACGCTATCCCCGTAGCTGTAAGCTTTCAGACGATGAAAATTGTCTGTTTTCCAAAAGCACCACTGCCAGTTTTTTGGTGGGAAGGTCTGGATATAAAGCGAGCCAGAAGACCTGCCTTTATCAATTATTTATTAGCTAAAATGGACTTTCGGGTGAAAGGTCTCCAGCAAATTGTCCGTCTGCGATCAGGTAGTGCTATCTCCCGTGGTCGTATGTCGCAGTATAGCTGTTGATGATCTTGCCGGCGTCCTGTTATTGAATTTGTTCATGCATTTTGCTATAAAAAAAGTGATTCAGGGATGGGGCGTAAGCCTTATATTACTGACGGCTGTTTCCCCATTTGTGAGTTTTGCACAAAAAAGTGCGGCGGTTGCAGCCGGACATAAGCTTTTGGGTAACGCCGCCAGTAAAGATACCATTCACCCGCTGGGCGATACCATTCATTTACTGCAGGACGTTAGCGTACAGGCGGCTATTTTGCCGCAGGTACTTACCAGTATTGACCCGGTGCAAATTGTTACCAGAGATCTCCCTCAGTGGCAGGATGGCATGAACGCAGCTGATATGATTCGTTATTTTTCAGGCGTTCAATTAAAAGATTACGGCGGCGTGGGTGGATTAAAGACGGTAAATGTCCGAAGCCTGGGTACAAGACATACCGCTGTGTTACTAGACGGCCTGCCATTAGAGAATGCACAAAACGGTCAGGTAGATTTAGGCCGTTATGCCTTAAGTGATCTGGGGCGTATATCCTTGTATAAGAATCAAAATAGCCGGATTTTTCAGCCGGCAACTGCTTTTGCCAGCAGCAATGCCATTTATCTGGAGACCAGGGCCGATCCTTTAGACAGCTCCCGGCCAGCAAAAGGGAGCCTCACATTGCAGACGGGTTCTTATGGCCTTACCAACGCTTCCTTATATGGCGCAACAAAATGGGGAAAGCATTGGCAGCTCCAGGGGAGCATCTCCTCCTTAATGACCCGGGGCGACTATCCTTATACGTACACAAATGGTGTATATGATACGACACTGAACAGAAGTAATGGAGATGTGAAAAGGTTTCAGGGAAGGGTGGGACTCTATGGGAATTTTGATGATAGCAGTACTTTCTCTATAGTGGCCTATGGCTTTAGGCGCCAGATGGGGCTTCCCGGTGCCATTGTCAGCAATAAATTTACCAACCGGGAGCGCCAGGATGAATCTGATTATTATCTGCAGACCGCTTTTGTAAAACCTGTTACAGTAAGAGATAAGCTCAAATTACAATTTAAATACAACAGGAGTTATCTGCGCTATAGTAACCCGGATATTACCAAGTTATATATTATTAAGGGGGATACCATCCCGGGACCGCTTACCAATCACTACAGGCAGTCTTCCTATTTTTTCTCCGCTGCTAATCTTTATAAACTGACAAAAGACTGGGAAGTAGATCTCTCGGCAGATATCCATTATGACTATCTGAATATGGATTTAAATGGACAAAGCAACCCTTCCAGATGGACGGGATATGCAGCACTGGCCAGTCATTTTGACAAAGGAAGGTTACAGCTGGCGGGTAATCTCTTATATACAGGCGTTTATGATCATCAGCAGATAAGTAGTGATTGGATCTCTTCTGATAAATTATCGCCTTCATTAAGCGCCAGCTGGCAACCCTTTGCTACAAATGCCGTTAAAATACGCGCCTTTTATAAGAAGAGCTTTCAGATGCCCACCTTTAATGATCTCTATCTGACCGAGTATAACCAAACGGCCCTGCGGCCGGAAAATAGTGAACAGTACAACCTCGGTCTGTATTTTTATAAAAATTGGCAGGGCGTATTTAAGACCTTGCTATTGGAAGCAGATGTCTATTATAATCGCGTGAAAGATAAAATTGTTGCTATCCCGACGACCAGCCTTTTCAGGTGGCAAATGACTAATCTCGGGCTGGCAAAGATCAAAGGCCTGGATTTTACAGCTAAAACCGCGTTGTCGCTATCTGCCTGGCTTTTCGAAGGCACTTTGCAATATACTTACCAGGATGCTAAGGATTACACGGCTCCAGGCAGTGTTACCTATAAAAATATACTGCCTTATATACCCGAACACAGCGGCTCATTTACATTTGCGGCCTACAATAAACATATTGGATTTCATTACAGCTTTATTTATGACGGGCAGCGTTACAGTGAGCGCTTTAACAGCCTGGTGAGTTATGTGCCGGCCTGGTATACCCATGATTTGTCGGTAAGCTACGGCTGGCAATTGCATGAAGGTATCAAAAGCACCTTATTATTATCCCTGGATAATGTACTGAACCAGCATTATGATGTGATCGAGAACTATCCTATGCCGGGCAGGAACTTTAAAGCCGGTGTTCAGTTTGAATTTTAAACTATGAAACTATTCAAAATGTATAAAACAATATTGCTCCTATTATTGGTATTAACTGCTATAATAGGTTGTCGCAGGGAAGTGGGCGTGATCCCTCCCGAAACAACGCAGGTGATGCCGGCAGGAAGCTATGGCGCAGGTGCGGATTTTTATTTGCTTAATGAAGGCAATATGGGTAGCAACCATTGCAGTCTGGATTTTTTTGACCACCAGCAAGGCACCTATGCACTAAACATTTATGGGAGCGTTAATCCGGCGGCCACACTGGGGCTTGGTGATGTAGGCAATGATATCCAGGTCTATGGCGGTAAATTATACGTCGTGGTAAATGAATCAGACAAAGTAGAGGTTTTAGACAAATACACGGCCGTTAAACTATGTCAGATTTCTATAGAAAATTGCCGGAGCCTGGCTTTTTGGAAAGGAAAAGTATTCATTACTTCCTACAAAGGCTTCGTGGGCGTGGTTGATACGCTGAAGCTTCAAAACGGGGCAGGCACCGTCTCTTTGGATAGCAAGATCACTGTCGGACGAGAGCCGGAAGGTCTGGCTGTGGCGGGTGACCGGTTATATGTAGCCAATAGCGGCGGCTATAGCCCGCCGATTTACGACAACCGGGTTTCTGTTATTGATCTTCCAGGTGAAACAGTTAGTAGAAGTATAGAGCTGGATATTAACCTGGGTGACGTTCAGGCAGATAACTATGGACACATTATTGTGAGCGCCAGAGGAGATTATGGCGCTATTGCTCCCAGCTTTTTTGTATTAAACGCTGTAACGGGGGATCTTTTAAAACACGTGGAGATTCCGGTAGGTAATTTTACCATAAAAGACAGTCTGATGTATCTTTTTACTTCACCTTATGACTATGGCGGCGGTAAAAACCAGATCACCTATGAAACCTATAATTTAAAGACACTGCACCCGGCTAATAAAAGTTTTCTATCGGATAAGGCAGCTGCTAAAATAAAATCGCCTTATGCACTGGCAGTCGATCCCGAGAGTGACAAAATCCTGCTCTCTGATGCAGGTGATCATATCAGCCCGGGTAGTTTATACTGGATCAATAAAGATGGAGCCGTATCCTGGCAGGTACAGACGGGAGAGATCCCGGGACATATCGCATTTGTACAATAAATGATTTAAACATATATAAAATGGTAAAACAAAAATGGATAATGGTAATCGCCTGCAGTTTGACGGTTTTGGGTATGGTCTCCTGTAGCAAAGATGGTAGCTCAACTGATCCGGGAAAAGGCAGTGAGCAGCCAGTTCGACCGGTCACTGCCGGCAGCAGTGCCTACGTAGATACTGTATTTAGTTTTATGCCTGCCCCCGGGCAGTTTATTAATACGGATTACGCTGATATCAATACCGTCAGAAAAGTGACTGAAAATAAAACGATCTCTCTTGGCGCCTGGGGCGGTCAGATTATACTGGGCTTTGATCATACCGTACTTAATAAAGACGGAGATGATATTCAGGTGGAAGGCTTTGGTGGAGAAAATGCAGCCGAACCGGGAATTGTATGGGTAATGTATGATGCGAATGGAAATGGGAAGCCTGACGATGACTGGTATGAGCTTAAAGGCAGCGCCTATGGTGCACCGGGTTATGAAAGAAATTATAAAGTGACTTATTACAAGCCTTTAAGTAATACTTCGGATATCATGTGGGTGGATAATAAAAAGGATACCGGTTATGTTAAGTTTAATACCTATCATGATCAGCCTTATTATCCCGTCTGGATTACCGCAGACAGCTATACGCTTGAGGGAAGCCTTCTGCCGGATTCGGGAATCGATATGAGTAATCCTACGTATATAACCAGTACTCCTTTTGAATATGGTTACGCTGATAACCATGCCAGTACCCATGGGGGCAATCCTTTAGATATCAGTCATGCAATGGACGCAGACGGCAATCAGGTGCAGTTGATCGGCATTGATTTTATTAAAATCCAGACTGGAATTATGAAAGATATGGGCTGGATAGGCGAACTCTCGACAGAGATAACCAGCGTTGGTGATTTGCATATGCTGAACGATAAATAAATTTTTACCAATAATAATAAAACACAAGTAATGATTCAGACAAAAAATCTTAAGCTTACCGCTGCAGCTATACTAAAATGGAGCCAAAGGCTTACGCTGGTTTCGATCGCCGCTTATATGCTCGCCTCCTGCAGCAAGGATGATCATAAAGTTTCCCTGCCGGCGGGTCCCTATTCCAATGGCTTTTTTATTTTAAATGAAGGCTGGTTCGGCCATGAAGCCGGGAGTGTCAATTTTTACAGTTATGGTGCTGATACCATTCAAAAAAATGCGTTTGCTAAAGAAAACGATGGCAACGGGCCGACTACCAAGTCGGCTACGCTGGAAGACGGTGTAATTATCCAAGATCAGCTCTTTTTAATCAGCAAGGCTGGAGGCGCAATAACTGTAGCTGACGCGGCAACCCTTAAACAGAAAGGCCAGATCACCTTGGAGGGCGCCGACTTCAGATCTATGGCAGCCCTGGATGCCAATACAGCAGTTGTCAGCAGCGGCGGCAGCATTTACACAGTAGACCTGAACGCCCTGACAATCAGTACAAAACCCGTATTCAAAGGCAATAATATTAAGAAGTTATATGTCAGCGGTGACTATCTGTTGGCCAGTAATGACCTTGGGGTAGATATAATAGAGATCAGTGACTGGAAATCCGTAAAACACTTTGATGGACCCACTGAGGGGTATGTTAAGACGCCGGACGGACAGGTATATGGCGCAGGCGATGATCTGCTGGTTACAATTGATGCTGCCAAACAAGATACTTCGAACATCGCTTTAAAGCAGCCTATCTGGAAAAATGCGTTCACCTATAATGCGCCATCTCTGATAAGCTCCTCCAGGCAAAACGCTGTTTTCTATATCGCAACGCCGACATCAGGTTATTCCGGTACCAGTATTTACAGATATGTCAAAGGAGATGCAAGCTCCCTGAGTACGCCTTTTATTACACTGCCGGCAGGGGAAACTTTTTATTCAACCGGATTGGCTTATGATAAGAAAAATGATCAGATCGTCACTTTTTCCATTACCGGCTATACGGAGTCAGATAAGAACTTTCTCAGGTTTTATAATGCCTCTACCGGAGCGTTAGTCAAATCTATTGAATATGGGCATATTTATTTCCCGGCAAATATTGTGTTCTATAACTAAGAAACAGGGTTGTGTCTGACCTCGATCGGTGCGATGTCATATACGTCAGAGATAAAACCTGCAAGAAGTTACAAAGATTTAAGTATAACAGCATTCTTTTTTAACTAAGCAGCCGGCCTACCAATCAAATAATTGTTTGGTAGGCCGGCTGCTTGATTTTGAGCTGACCTGCTGATTTTCAGATAATGTTACAGAGTTGCCATATCGATGACAAACCGGTAACGCACATCGCTGTTTAAAACTCTTTCGTAAGCTTCATTAACATAATTGATATTGATTACTTCCACATCAGAGGTGATTTGATGTTCTGCGCAAAAGTCCAGCATTTCCTGGGTTTCAGGTATGCCGCCGATAGAAGAACCGGTGATGGCTCTGTTCATCGGGAGGCCGTTTAATTTTAAACCTCCCGGCGGCAGCCCGACACAGATATGTACACCGTTATCCTTTAATAAGGACATATACCAGTCATAGTCATGCGGTGCAGAGACTGTATCAATGATAAAATCAAAATAGCGTTTGAGTGGTTTTACCTGCGCCTCGTCCTTGGTATTACAAAATTTATGAGCACCGAGCCGGTGCGCATCTTGTTTTTTATTTTCCGAACGGCTAAGCAGTGTGACTTCCGCGCCGAGCGCTACGGCAAACTTAACGGCCATATGTCCCAGACCGCCAAGGCCAAGTACGCCAACTTTATGACCTTTACCAATGCCCCACTTTTTAATAGGAGAATAGGTTGTTATGCCGGCGCAAAGTAACGGTGCAACTCCTTTTAGATCCAGTTTCTCTGAAACATGTAAGACAAAATCCTTGTTACATACGATTTTATTGGAGTAGCCGCCGTAGGTAGGCGTTTTCTTATCTCTTTCTACCGAATTGTAGGTCCAGACCGTCTGGCCATTTTCGCAAAACTGCTCATGTCCGCTTTTGCAGCTGGGACACTGATGGCAGCTGTCTACCATACAGCCTATTCCCACCAGCTCGCCTGCCTTAAAACTGTCAACATTGGCACCCGCGCGGACAATCCGGCCAACAATTTCATGACCCGGAACCATGGGGTAAATGCCCGGCCGCCATTCGCTTCTGACCTGGTGGATATCTGAATGGCAGATACCGCAATATAAAATATCAATCTCAACGTCGTCAGCGCCGACATTTCTGCGTTCAAAGTTCCACGGGCCTAACGGCTCTGTCTGATTTTGTGCTGCGTATCCTTTGACGGGTATCATGGTAAATTAATTTAAAAATACAAAAACTGATTTTTAATCCAGTAAAGCCTGCATTCTTTCATGGACAAAATCCATGAGTTTTTTAATATGGGCAGGAGATAAATCAAACTTCAGACCGGCGGCTTCAAAAAGCGCCGGAAGTGTCTTGGTCCCACCCAGGCTCAAGGCTTTAATATAATTGTCTAGGGCCTGCTCAGGGTTTTGTTGGTACTGCATCCACATGCCGATTGCACCCAGTTGAGCAATGCCATATTCGATATAGTAGAAAGGGACTTCAAAAAGATGTAACTGCCGTTGCCAGCTGCAGGCCCGAAAGGGCTCAAGGCCCTCCTGATCGACAACAGGAGAAGAGAACTCGTTCAATATCCGTAACCAGTTGGCTTCTCTTTCATCTTCCGTATGCCTGGGATTTTCGTAAACCCAGTGTTGGAACTTGTCAATAATTGCGATCCATGGGAAGATGGTGATGACCCTTTCCAGCTGGTGGATTTTTGCTCTTCGTAGTTCCTCCGCATCTTTAAAATAAACATCCCAATGATCCATCGTAAAAAGTTCCATGGACATAGAGGCCACTTCGGCGATCTCCATGGGATATTCTTTAAAGGCGCTCAGCTCAAGGGGGTGCGCCAGGAATGAATGAATGGCATGACCTCCTTCATGGACCATGGTGGTGACATCGCTCATCTGACCGGCAGCATTCATAAAGATAAAAGGCGCTCCGCTCTCAGATAATGGGCAGTTATAACCGCCCGGTGCTTTTCCCTTCCTGCTTTCCAGATCGAAATGCCTGAGCTCATCCATCTTACGCAGACAGTCAGCAAAGAACGGGTTCAGCGCTTCAAAACAGGCTTCCGTCTTGGAAAGCAGTTCTTTGCCCGTTGTAAAGGGATGTAAAGGCGCTGTCCCTGCCGGTTCTGCTTCCAGGTCCCAGGGCCGAAGCGTATCGAGTCCTAATTTCTCTTTTTTATACCGGTTGATCTGATCCACCAGTGGTAAAACATGGCGCTTTACCGCTTCATGGAATTGAAAACAGTCTTCCTTGGTGTAATCGAACCGGCCGAGTTCGGCAAATTTATAATCCCGGTAGTTCTCGAAACCGGCATTTTCAGCAATCTGCTGTCTTTTCTGAACCAGTTCTGTAAATAACTTATTGAAAGCGTCCTTGTCCTGTAGTCTTCTGTTTTGGACTTTTAGATACACCTCTTTTCTCAGATCCCTATCAGGGTTTTCCAGAAATTTTGCTGCCTGTTGTAAGGTATATTCTTTGTCATTTACCTCAACGGTCATTTTACCGGCAATGGTGCCGTACTGCTGCTGTAAGACACTTAGTTCTGCCTGAATGGGTATGTTTTCCTGCCGGAAAAGTTCAATACTTCTTCGTACGCTCCTCAGATAGGTATGGTAGAGTTCCTGGTCGAGCTGCTCTACAAAAGCAGATTGTATCAACTTTTTATTGAGCAAGTCGGAGTAAGGTTGGAGTTTGGGCTGTATTTCCATGCAGAAATACGTAAATGCCTGCTCCAGATCTTTGTTATTGGTATCACAGGTCATTTTGATTTGCCGCCAGCAGGCATCTTCGCTTACGACAGCTTCCAGCTCGCTGACGTCCCTTAGCCATTTTTCCAGTTCTTCTTTGCTATTAACCGGGCGGGCAGCCAGCTCTTTAAAATAGGGCTCAAGCGTCTCCCAGGTGGTTAAGGTAAAATCCCGTGGTACAAAGTTTCTGGGTAGCTTATGGATATCGGCGGTCGGCATCACGTTTGCCATATGTATTAATCGTTTAATTTGTTACAAATTCTTTAGATATTTGTATTGATAATCAATAAAACGCTAATTATCCATACAAAACACCTTTGTCAAAATTACCACAAAAAAAGCGCAAGTAAAAGCTTTTAACCTTTTGCTTGCGCTTGTATTTATAATTCGGTCGCTGAAACCAGGAAGCTACAGGACTATTTTTCTTCCTTATCCTTTTTCTTAGGAGCGGCTTTCTTTTTAGGTTTGGGCGCAGCCGCTTCTTTATCCGCAGCAGCGTCTGTTTCTGTTTTTGCTTTTTTGGCGGCTGCTTTCTTTGGGGTCTTGGCTTTTTTCTCTTCAGCCGGCTTATCCGCTTTCCGGTCAGATTCGGCAGTTTCAGCAGCTTCTTCTGCAGCAGAAGGGCTTTCCAGGCTGATGTCATTATCAGTCAGGATATTATACCAACGAACCATTTTTTTCATATCGCTGGTGTACACTCTTTCAAAATCCATGTCTGGGTAAACCTCACCAAAATAAGCTTTTACCGCTGCGATATCTTTATAGTCCGGAATAGGTCTGCCAGCAGCCTTCATGGCTCTGAATATTTCGATCAGGTTGACATTTTCACGGACGGTATAAACTTCAATGCTTTCCAAATGGGAAAAATGGTGGCTTCTGGAAGAGGCGAACTTAGTGGTTTTATCCTCCAGAGAACGAACGATGGCGCCATCAGCTTTACTGCCGATTAGTTCAAAAAGACCGCCTAATCCGGTGACAGAGATAATTTTGTTGTATTCCATTTGATAGTTTGATTTAAGGCTGCGAAAATACTCAGTATCGGGTAGACAGCCAAATTTACCGGGATAACTTGTATTTTTGGAGACAACTGCCTGTATTCCAGCCCGGCGATATCGGGGAGTCCGGCTTTTAAAGCGCAAAAATGATAAAAAAGTCCATTTTACAAGGGATCGGACCGTAAATATGCTCAATTCGCAATTTTTGATTAACATTGCCATGCAAAACACCACTCATTTTTTATATCATAGATTATTATGTATAGTTCAGAGCAGGTCAAAACTTTACAGGCCAATACTTCAGCATTATTAAAGGATACTGCGGCAATTTCTGCATCACAGTTAGCGTTGCTCAGACAGATACTCCGGTTCCATGAGTACAGATATTATGTGGAAGACAACCCGTTGGTTTCTGATGAAGAATACGACCGGCTATATAAAAAACTGGAAGCATTTGAAGCGGCAAACCCGGCGTCCATAACCCCGGATTCGCCCACACAGCGCGTAGGTGCTAATCTTACCGGACAATTTGCGACGGTGCGCCACCTGGTACCGATGCTTTCGCTGGAAAATTCCTATAACTCAGATGATCTGGGTGACTGGGATAAAAAAGTACAGGAAGCTGCAGGTGGCACACAGATCAGGTATTGTGTTGAGCCTAAGTTTGACGGGGCCAGTATTTCGTTGCTCTATGAGAATGATCAACTGGTGCGGGCGGTTACCAGAGGGGATGGCATAGAGGGGGAAGATGTGACGGCTAACATCAGACAGATCCGTTCGATACCGCTGAGCGCGCCGTTTTCATCTTATGGCATTCAGCAAATAGAGATCAGGGGCGAGGTCATGATGTCTAAAGCCTCTTTTCAGAAATTCAACGATAAACAGGCGGAGGCAGGACTCCCCATTTTGGCAAACCCGCGCAATGCAGCTAGCGGAAGTCTGCGGTTGAAGGATCCCGCTGCTGTCAGAAGCAGGGGCTTGGATGCTTTTCTGTATCATATCAGCGATACTGTATTGATCCCGGGAAAAACGCCGACTGGCTTATTAGATTCGCATAGCGGCAACCTGGCGTTGCTCTGGAAATGCGGACTACGCTCCCCGACAAAAGAAAGCGAGATCTTTGATAATATCGAGACGGTGGTGGCCCATGTAGGTGATTTTGAAGCGATGCGCGATACGCTGCCTTATGAGATTGACGGTATGGTGATCAAAGTAGATGAAATCGCACTTCAGGAACACCTGGGGATGACTTCCCATCACCCCAGATGGGCGATGGCCTATAAATTCAAGGCCAGGCAGGCAACCTCCGTTATACTGGCTGTTGAATTTCAGGTCGGACGTACAGGGGCTATTACACCGGTCGCTAAAATTGAGCCCGTATTCCTGGCCGGCGTGACGATTAGCTCTATCTCGCTGTTTAATGAAGACATAATCAGGGAAAAAGATCTGTGTATCGGAGATACAGTGCTGGTAGAAAGGGCCGGCGATGTAATTCCTAATATTGTTAAACCATTGGAAGAGTTAAGAAAAGGAACGCAGACCCCGATCATATTTCCCACAGAATGCCCCGTTTGTCATGCCGCACTTCATAAACCGGAGGGAGAAAGCGTCTGGCGCTGTATTAATCCGAACTGTGAGGCGCAGGTGGTAGAAAAAATGATTCACTTTGTCAGTAAAGATGCGATGGATATCCGTTCTTTCGGAGAATCCAATGTGCGCAAATTCTATAAACTGGGTATGCTGCCAGATATTCCAGGTATCTATAAACTGGATATAGAAAAAATTGGTCAGATGGAAGGGTTTGGAAAGCGGTCCATTGATAATCTGTCCGGTGCTATTGAAAAAAGCAAAGCGCAGCCCCTGTACCGCCTTATTTTTGGCTTAGGTATCCGGTATGTGGGAGAAACAACAGCTAAAGTTCTGGCTAAAAAAGTAGCGAGCCTCTGGGAGCTCAAAGATTTTTCTGAAGAACAATTGATGGAACTGGAAGATATTGGGCCAAAGGTCGCAGGCAGTATTTATGATTTCTTCCAGGCGCCGCAGAGTATCGAACTTTTGCAGGAATTAGAAAGTCTGGGACTTAATTTCAGGGGACAAAAAACAGCGCTGCCACCTTCCGGGGCGCAGCCTTTCGAAGGGCTCTCTTTTCTTTTTACCGGCACCTTAGAACATTTAAAGAGAAGCGATGCCGAGGCCATGGTAGAGGCGAAAGGCGGCAAAATATTAAGTGGCGTTTCCGCGAAGTTGAATTATCTGGTAGCCGGAGCGGCGGCTGGAAGCAAACTGGATAAGGCTAAAAAGCTCAATACGGTTAATATTATAACAGAGGCGGAATTTATAAATATGGTGGCCACAAAAGAAATTTAAGTTCCTCAATGACAATGACCATGGAAACATATAAACCCATCAGGGCCATTATAACAGGAGCGACCGGAATGGTAGGGGAAGGCGTTTTGAATGCCTGTCTGAACAGCCAGGATGTCGAGTCCGTTTTGGTCATTACCAGAAAACCGACAGGAATAACCAGCCCGAAATTAACAGAACTTATTCATCAAAATTTCTTTGACATTACGTCGATTGCTGATCAGCTGGATGGATATAATGCCTGTTATTTTTGTTTAGGCGTAACTTCACTGCGTAAAACCGAGAAAACGTATAGTAAGCTGACACATGATCTGACCCTGCAATTTGCCAGAACGTTATGCCTTGTCAATGAGGATATGTGTTTTTGCTATGTCTCCGGCAAAGGAACAGACAGAACTCAAAAGGGGGGCATTATGTGGGCCAGGGTTAAGGGAAGGACGGAAAACGCCTTAGACAGATTACCCTTTTCAAAAGTGTTTGCTTTCAGGCCCAGCTTTATCAAACCGACGCCCGGAAACAAGCATACACAGCCTTTTTACAAATATATCACCTGGTTATTCCCTTTTGGCCGGAAGTTTTTTCCCGGCTCGTTTTGTAGATTAGAAGAGCTTAGTCAGGCAATGATTAATACAAGGTATAATCCTGATGCCAGGGGTGTCTATGAAGTGGAGGATATACAGAAAGCCGCTTTATTATCTGCTCAAAGAAGCGACGGATTTTAATAAAGCAGAGGCTAGTCTTTATTTTCTTTGTTCTGCTTATCTTGTCTTTGTTCCGCAATCGGCACAGCACCTGTTGCCTGGGCAATATCAGTATTTAAGGCTTTGTTCCTTTTGTTTTTTGACCTGCTGGCGGAGCCATATTCAAATTTATAAATCTGGCATAGCAAAAGAAAATAAGCGATCATTAGCGGGCCGAATATCAGGCCCATCAGACCAAATAGCTGCAGCCCTAAAATGACCCCGAACACGGTAATCAAAGGATGGACATCCCCGAATTTTTTCATGAGGGCGAATCTAAGGACGTTATCGCTGTTGGAGACGATAACACCACAGTAAGCTAAAAGTCCCACACCCATTCCAATTTCACCATTTGCCATGGTGATGATACAGATCGGCACCCAAACGATCATCGTTCCGACCACAGGTATAATGGAAGCAGCTCCTGTCAGCAGTCCCCAGAAAATAAATTCATTAATGCCAAAGATCCAATAACCCAGTATGGCAAGCAGTGCCTGGCAGAGGGCTAACACCGGAATGCCGATGGCATTAGATACCACCATATTTCTGGTTTCCTGCCAAAGTGTGGATTTATTTTCTTCACTGAGCGGCAGAAAAGACTGTAGCTGTTGTTCCATCTTTCTTCCCCCCATCAGCATAAAATAGAAAATAAAAAAAGCGACTGCCAGATTCGTTACCACAGAGGCCGTTGCATTGAGTATCTTAGGAATATAGGCCGCCAGCTTCTTGAAGTTAGTCAGGATGGTTGCATTAGATATATCCAGTGAAGGAAAATGGCTTTTTAATAAATCAACCGTATGCGTCAGCTTGCCTGTTATAGTAGGCGCCTGCTCTATGGCCTGGTTGACTCTGGGAATGAGCACCTTTATTACCGAAAAGATCGGAAAAACGACTAATATGATACTGCCAAGGATTAATAGTAATGCAGCAGCCCACTTTTTCCATTTTTTCTGCTCTATAAGCTTATAATACCAGTTTCTGTATAACACATACAGCGTAATGGCGCCAAAAAAGCCGGGCAGGAAATATTTTAGCTGCACAATGATCTCAATGCCGATAAAGGTAATCAGGATCAGAAGCACGACCTGTTTAATCAGATTGGTACTAATTTTTTCCATGTGCGAAAAGTATAATAGTTGTTTAAGGGTAAAAGCGAACTCATGAATTGACTGTCATGTATTACACTTACGTAAATATAGACATTTTGAGCAATTAAACCGGTTTTGATCTGTCATTAATTTACTGTGAAATTTTAGATATTTATTTTTTCTCGGAATAGGAAAATCAGGAACAAAAGAATCAGAAAATTACCTGAATTCGCGTTCTTTTTGAATAGATTATATACCGTGTTTGTTACAATATTGCCTGAATCTCAATAAATTTATAACTAACAATCGTATGTGAAATTTTATTTATTTATTTTTCAGTCTAGCAAAAAAATGATAACATTGCGCAGTTAAATTCTTTTCAATACTTGTAAAAATTAAATGATATGAGCTTTATAGCCGATATTCATGCCAGACAGATCCTTGATAGCCGTGGAAACCCGACGGTAGAAGTGGATGTATTAACTGAAAATGGTATTCTGGGCCGTGCTGCCGTTCCATCCGGGGCGTCTACCGGTATCCATGAAGCTGTTGAACTGCGCGATGGAGATAAAAGTGTGTATTTGGGTAAAGGTGTTTTAAAGGCTGTTGCCAATGTGAATGACATTATAGCGGAACAGCTGATCGGCTGGACTGTTTCTGATCAGGTAGGTATTGACAAGAAATTACTGGAAATCGACGCAACGGATAACAAAGGTAACCTGGGCGCAAACGCTATCCTGGCTGTTTCTCTGGCGGTAGCTAAAGCAGCTGCACAGGAAGCCGGTCTGCCGCTTTACCGTTATATCGGTGGCGTAAATGCAAGTGTTCTGCCAGTGCCCTTGATGAATATCCTTAATGGCGGTGTGCATGCTGACAATAAAATCGATTATCAGGAATATATGATCGTTCCCCATGGTGCCACTTCTTTTAGTGAAGCACTTCGCTGGGGCACAGAAATTTTCCATGAGTTAAAATCTGTTCTGAAAAAGAAAGGCTATAGCACAAACGTCGGCGATGAAGGTGGATTCGCACCTGATATCCAGAGCAATGAAGAAGCTATTGAAACGGTATTGGAAGCCATCAAGGCTGCCGGCTATAAACCGGGAGAAGATGTTTCAATCGCCCTTGATGCTGCCAGCAGTGAAATGTATAAAGACGGCAAATACAAATTCTATAAGAGCACAGGTAAGGAACTGACCGCAGATGAAATGGTCGCTTACTGGGTAGAATGGGTAAATAAATACCCGATTGTTTCCATTGAAGACGGTATGGCTGAAGAAGATTGGGATGGCTGGAAGAAGCTGACGGAAGCCTTAGGCGATAAAATTCAGCTGGTAGGAGATGACCTGTTTGTAACCAACAGTAAAATTTTAAAACGTGGTATCGATAATCAAATCGCCAACAGCATCCTGATTAAAGTAAACCAGATCGGTACCTTGACTGAAACAATTCAGGCAGTACAGATGGCACAGCATGCAGGTTATACAACTGTTATGAGTCACAGAAGCGGTGAGACCGAAGATACAACGATCGCGGATCTGGCAGTTGCCCTGAACTGTGGACAGATCAAAACCGGTTCTGCCAGCCGTACTGACCGCATCGCTAAATACAACCAACTGATCCGTATTGAAGAGCAATTGGATACGGATGGTATTTTCCCGGATCTTTTTAATAAATAGTTCCACAGAAATATTCAATATCTTTAAGCCGGCTGTGTTATATTAAAACAAAATATACAGCCGGTTTTTTATTTGCAGTCAGTTAAGTAAAATTGTTATTATCACTGCAACCACGTTAAAGATACAGGCTCAATGAGGCGCAAACTGCTGATAAATATAGGCTTATTATTGCCTTTTGTGGGGATAATGCCCTTGCCGGCTCAACAGTTTGGCGCCAATCCCCCTTCCATAAAATGGCGCCAGTTAAAAACAGATTCCATTAATATTCTATTCCCAAAAGGGGCAGAAGATGCCGCTTTTGATATCGCAGGGGAGATTCAGCAGCTTCAGCGATCAGGATCCTTTAGCTTAGGCCATAAATTCGAAAATCCCCCCATTGTCTTACAAACGCAAACAACCAACAGTAACGGATATGTAGGGCTCGGACCCTATAGAAGTGAGTTTTATTTATCTGCGCCCATGGATGCCATGGATCTGGGCAGTATTGACTGGGCAAAAACTCTGGCTTTACATGAATATCGCCATGTGATTCAGTACAATAACATTAACAGAGGCGTTATTCGCACTATAGACTGGCTACTGGGTGATAATGCAAGATCTCTGCTCAGTGACATGGCGGTACCCAACTGGTTTTTCGAGGGGGATGCTGTTTTTAATGAAACGATCCATAGCAGGCAGGGCAGGGGAAGACTGCCGCGCTTTATGAATGCCTATCAGGTGCTGGATAAAGATGGAAAACAATATAATTACGAAAAACTGCGTAATGGCTCTTATAAAGATTACATCCCGGGCCATTATGAACTTGGCTATTTATTAGTGTCGTATGGCTACCATCGCTTTGGACCTTCGTTCTGGCCTCAGGTCATCAAAGCGGCCTCAGGTTACAAAGGACTGTTTTATCCCTTTCAAAAAGCGATTGACCGGGTAGCGGGTATTTCTTTCAGGGAGTTCCGCGATGCTGCATTTAAAGACTATTTTAAACATTACCGCAGCCCGGATGTTCCACCCGGTGTAGAGATGGACGCTGGCGGTACAGCACAGCATTTATCACCTGTCTCTAAGAATGAAGTTATCAACTATCAATATCCTTACCCGGCAGTCCTTCAGGGAAAGTCCGGGATCATCGCACTTAAGGATCCGCGTAAATCTACCAGCAGGTTTGTCTGGCTGCAGGGTGGTCAGCAAAAGGAACTGGGCCAGCCGTCCATTTCCAGAAATGCTTATTTCGGTTATAATAATGGCCGCATCATCTATACCCGTTACCAGACAAATCCAAGATGGAGTTATCAAGAATATAGTGATCTGGAATGCCTGAACATTCATACAGGAAAAACGCACAGACTTACACATGGTAAACGTTATTTTACTCCTGATATTTCTATAGACGGCCGCTATATTGCTGCCAGCGAATTATTACCAGATGGGCGCTCAGCTATCGTTTTACTGGATCGTACAGGGTCCGTTCTCATGAAGTGGGAAGCACCTGAAGGATCGATTTATAATTATCCCAAATTTTTTAAAACCGGTAAAGGAAATAAGCATGCCTTACTGTTTTTGCACCGCCAGGCGGCGGGGAAAATGGGCATTGAATATGTACAATTGCCGGCGGCGAGAATTGATCTTAATAAACCGGCCTCCCATACCAAGGATGCTCCCGGGGTCTTAATTCCCTTAAGTGAACACCTGCTTAGTTTTCCCGTAGTTGAATCGGGCAGGCTGTATTATTCGATGGTGGAGCCTGGGAAAACGGATCCCTATACGCTGCTTATGGAGCTCTGCTTAAAGGGCCTTTCAGAGGGGAAGGTAACAAAGCCCGTTGTCATTGGCCGGACCACCAGGGACATGTATCAGGGTTACGGATGGGGAGATAGCGTGGTGGCCAGCTTACAAACCGCAGAAGGATACCGGTTGTTTGGAGGACGCTTACCGACCTTTGTGCAGCCCGGCGGCAATAAGCAAAAGCATTTGTCAGATCAGGGGCAAGCCCCGGACTTTAACGTAAACGGTTTCCGATACTATTTGCCACTCTCTGAGCCCCATATCACAGATACGCTGCCGTTACCCAAAAAAGAGAGAACGGCATACAGGATAAGGCGTTATCCTTTACTCAGTCACCCATTTCATTTCCATAGTCTGCAGCCGGCGGTAGAAGATCCTGTCTATAGCCTGGATCTGTTGGGGCAGAATATCCTGAATACGGTTCAGACCAAACTTTCTTACAGTTATAACAGAGTAAGTCAGATAAATGCTGCCGGTGCGGATCTCACTATAGGCGCATGGTATCTGCAGCCTTATGCCCATGTCGATTACAGCTGGAATCATCTGGCCGCAGATGGAAAAGGTCATCAATATGCGTATAAAGAGTTAACAAGCCAGTTAGGCCTGCAATTACCATTAAACTTTACAGGCGGGCGGTGGCAACGGGGGCTTTACCTGTCTACTGCATTAAGCCAGAGTAATCTATATTGGGATGCACCCGGACCCACGGCCGGCAGCGCTTTAAAGCAGATCCGGTATTTATATAGCCGGTTGCAGTTTTCCATGTATGCACGCCAGGCAATGCAACAGCTTTATCCCCGGCTGGGCTTTAATAATTATACAGATATATATACACCACTGGATGGCAGGGGGGCCAGACAATGGTTGAACAGTGCTACGCTTTATTTACCAGGCATTTTAACCACGCACAGCCTGCGCTGGAATTTTGCCTATCAACACACCGATACGCAAGGTGCCTATGGCTACAACAGCCGTTTCCCTTTTTCCCGCGGGTATGTAAGGCCTGTATATAATTCTATGTGGAAATTCGGCGTTGATTATGATCTCCCGCTTTGCTATCCGGATTTTGGATTTGCCGGTATGGCTTATTTTTCCAGAATCCGTGCTAATTTTTATTATGACCAGAGCTACGGCTTTGATCCGTCTGGAAGCAGATATTGTTTCGGTTCTGTGGGCGGCGCTTTATTTGCGGATATGAATATCGGCAATCAATATCCTATTACGGTAGGGGTAAGGTATAATCATTTATTGAACCGGGATTATCCACTGAAAAGTAACTGGGAGATCCTGTTGCCCATCCATCTGTTTTAGCAAAAAAAAGAGCGCCCTTTTCGCGAAAGGGCGCTCTTGGAAATCTTACTTGTTTAATTGAAATCAGTTATATGCTTTAACGTTGTAGACGTATTTCTGTAAAGATTTAAGTTGAGTTTCCCTGTTTACGCCTTTCATATTATGGCTGCCCCGAAGGGATGCTGTGCTAACGGCACTGGTATCTTTGTTGCTCCAGCTTTCAAGAGATTGCATAATTTCCTTTGATTTTATGGCAAATGTAACGCCTTGGGCATTGGCCTCTCTTGTACTCAAAATACCAATGATATCACCGTATTTATTAAATACCGGACCGCCGGAGTTTCCCGGATTGGCTAGTAAAGATATCTGAACGGTTGAGGTATCTCCATCAAATCCGGAAACCGCACTCAAATAGCCCTTATTATAGGTGATGTCATTGCGCGGGTAACCTAAAGTGAAGACTTCGGCCCCAAGGTTGACGCTGGTGCTTTTCAGATCATAAGGCAGGGCTTTGACAGGTTCGTAGTCACTGTCAGTGATTTTTAATACCGCCAGATCCTTTGCGTGGTCTACATAGACAATAGAAGTTTTAAACTCCTGGCCATCTGCATTGGCAACAACAGCGCTGCTGCCCTTTAATACATGGGCATTGGTCAGCAGGTAGCCTTTGCCATCGATCATAAAGGCGGAGCCTCCGCTTTTTACAACAGCGCCTTCAGGCAGTTTCGTTGCTTCTTTAATTTGACTGTATTGATAATCCTGCGTTTTTTTCAATTGTTCGATATCGCGGCTTAAGAGCTCAACCGTTTGGCGGCTAGCTGAACCAAAAGTAGATATTACACCGCTGATAATCAGCGCTGTAAGCCCCGCAATACAGGCAGCAATAGCGGTTGTTTTCTTATAACGATGCCAAAGCTGTGTGATTTTGCCTTTGGAAATTTTCTTTTGATCTTCAGCGATAGTGCCTTTCGCCAGTAAGTGGTCATGGGCGCCGCTCAGACTGCTCATTAACTTTTTGCGTTCGGCAAAGGCTGCCATTTTGTCCATGAAAATCTTATGGGTGACGACCATCTGGTCCAGTTCCGGGTTTTCCAGGCGCATCTGCTCAAAATATGCCTTCTCCTCAGGAAGCATTTCATTATTGAAATAGCGCTCCAGGCTTTCTATTAATAATTGTTCACTCATGGTCTGTCTATTTAGAATACTGCGCGAAAAACAACTTTTTCAAACGCATTAAACACTTATATTTCTGCGTTTTGGCATTGTCCGTATTGGTATAGCCAAATATTTCCACTAAATCCGCCATGGATTTTTTCTGTATATAAAAGGCCTCTAACAGGCTTTTACAGGGTTCTCCAAGTTTCGCGAAGGCGGACTCCATCACTTCAAATTCTTCATCTTTTCTCTCCGCCATCTCCAAGTCCTCCTGTACAGCGATGACCGGTTCCAGTATACTGAGATCTGTATTACTTACAAAAAGACCATGGTGTTTTAACCTTTTAAGCCACAGCCTTTTAGAAATGGCGTACAGATATGTTTTCAGTTGACAGGTTAACCTGAAATCGCTTTTTCGGGCTTTTTCATATAAAATCACCATTGCTTCCTGAAAAACATCCCTGGCGTCGTCATAAGAACCATTATTATTGAGTACCAGCGCCTGGATCAGGCTAAAATTTCCGGCATAAATGGTTTGAATGGCTTTTGTGTCATTTTCAACCAATCCCCGTAATAATTGCTGTTCTTTCTGATCTGAATTCACCCGGTCTTCTTTTAATGCTAAAATGTGCCTAAAAGTAACCCAATTTCAAGCCGAAAAATAATTTTTTAGAAAAAATAAGTTTTCTGGGTTACCTTTTTCCAATTTGGGTATTAATAACTGAAAATTAAAACAAAAATTAAATTAGAAACAAGATGAAAAAGTTATTATTTGTTGCTGTATTAGGTTTAGGTTTATCTTTTGCTGCTTGCGGCGGTGCTAACTCTGATGCTTCTGCCAGCGCAGATTCTTTAGCAAATGCAACTACAGAAACTATTGATTCTACAGCTAACGCTGCAGTTGATTCTGTAAACGCTACTGCTGATTCAGCTAAAGCTGGTGTAGACGCTGCTGCTGATTCAGTTAAAGCTGCTGCTGACGCTGCTACTAAATAATATAGTAGTATCTGATACAGAATAAAAAGTAAAAAGGAGTTAATCCGGTTTGTTTTAGCTCCTTTTTTCTTCTATCAGGCGACTTTAACAACAGCAGCAAGGCCTTTGTTGTGATCGTCCAGACGAATTTGACTTATTGTAACTTATTATATAGTGTTTTCCAAAGAGAGAACATTCAAGATTTTCATATGGCAAGCAATCGTTAGAGGCCGTCCTTATTCTTAGGGAGGGCTTTTTTATGTTTAGCCATTAAACTAAAATCCGGCCCTGGTTTTAATATTGGTATAAAGTTATATCTGTCAGATATCCTACACCGAAAGCCTTGAAAGTCAAAAAACTAACATATGTTTCGTTAAATGCAAAAAAAAATTTGTGGATAAAAATTATGTATGTAACTTTGTCCCCGATAATAATTAAAAAAAAAGTATATAAAAAATACTTAATACTATTCGCATAGAGAACAGACACCATGGCAAAGTCTTTTACATTCTATTTTTGCTTTTTTCAGTTTTTTTATTTTAAAAAGAACTAGGGCTGGTGTTGTGCAACTTTAATCATCTTAAACATATATAACCCATCCCGATCTTCTAGGTATCGGGATTTTTGTTTTACACAGAATATATTACAATACAACTATGGAATCTCGCAAAGGCAATACTGCTCCCAAGAAAATAGCTATACAGGGCTACGAGGGCAGCTTTCATCAGGAAGCCGCTCAGTATTATTACGGCAAACAAGTAGAGGTGATCGCCTGTGATACCTTCCGGGATGTCGTTAAAATCGCTTCCGATAAGAAAGTGAGCGATGGGGGAATTATGGCTATTGAAAATACGATCGCCGGCAGTATTTTACCGAACTATAATCTGCTGCAGAAAAGTAAACTTAAAATTGTAGGTGAGGTCTATTTATTGATCCGTCAGAATTTAATGGTGAGCATAGGTGTGCCGCTTGAAGATATAAAAGAAGTCCATTCTCACCCGATGGCCATTCAGCAGTGTTTCAAGTTTTTAGATGAACATACCTGGAAGCTGGTAGAGACTGAAGATACCGCCCTTAGTGCGCGTAAACTTAGTAAAAGCAAAAGCCCGCACGTGGCGGTCATTGCAAGCCGCCTGGCGGCTGAGATCTACGATTTAGAACTCATCGCTCCCAATATTCATACGCTTAAAAACAATTACACAAGGTTTTTGATCCTGAACAGGGAAGAAGATGTAGTGGACATCCCGGATGCGAACAAGGCTTCGATTTATTTCCACACGGATAACTCCAAGGGAAGTCTGGCTAAGGTACTCAATAAGATCAACGAAGTAGATATTAATCTAAGTAAACTTCAGAGCTTTCCTATCCCTGGCAGCGACTGGAAATACAGCTTTCATGCGGACATGGAGTTTGATTCCAGAGATAAATTCGAGTTGGCACTGGAACTGATCCGTCCACTCACAGAGGAACTGAGGATTAACGGGATTTATAGAAAGGGAAAGACAATATAAGCGATAATTCATTTTATGAGCCAGGTAGCAAATAGATTAACAGGGATTCAGGAATACTATTTCTCTAAGAAATTAAGAGAAATCGAGCAACTCAACAGTGAAGGCAAACAAATTATTAATCTGGGTATCGGCAGCCCTGATCTGCCGCCGGATCCCGGTGTGGTGGCTACTTTAGCAGAAGAAGCCAGAAAGCCTGATGTACACGGATATCAGTCTTATAAAGGCGCTGCTGCTTTTAGGAAGGCTATTGCTGAATGGTATAATGAGTGGTATGGTGTTCAGCTGGATCCCAATAAGGAGGTATTACCACTGATGGGATCTAAGGAAGGAATCATGCATATCTGCATGACCTATCTGAATCCCGGAGATCAGGCACTGGTTCCTAATCCCGGTTATCCAACCTATGCCAGCAATGTAGCGCTTACTGGCGCCGAGTCCGTTACCTATGCGCTTAAAGAAGAAAATAACTGGGAACCGGATTTTGATTATCTGGAAAAACAGGATTTTTCCAGAGTTAAAATAATGTTCGTCAATTATCCCGGTATGCCTACAGGGAAAGCTGCCAGTGAAGCACTTTTTGAAAAACTGGTAGATTTTGCCCGAAGGCACAAAATCCTGCTGGTGCATGATAATCCCTACAGCTTTATCCTTAATGAAAAACCTGTCAGTCTTTTAAGTGTGCCGGGTGCTTTAGAGGTAGCCATAGAGCTTAACTCGCTTAGTAAGTCTCATAATATGGCCGGATGGAGGTTAGGTATGCTTTTAGCCTCCGAGCAGCGTATTTTAGAGATACTTCGCTTTAAGAGTAATATGGACAGCGGCATGTTTTTGCCTTTACAACTGGCCGGAGCAAAAGCGCTCAGTCTGGGCAAGGACTTTCATGACCAGGTCAATCAGATTTATAGAGAAAGAAGGACAAAGGTAGAGCAGTTACTGGATCTGCTGGGTTGCAGTTACGATAAAAGCCAGGTGGGTTTATTTATGTGGGCGAAGATTCCAGCCGGGTATCAGGATGGTTATGCGTTGGCTGACGAAGTGTTATATGGTGCGAATGTCTTTATTACGCCAGGTGGCATATTCGGATCCGAAGGAGACGGCTATATCAGAATCAGTTTATGTGGCGATATCAGCCGGTTTGAAGAGGCAATCAAAAGAGTGGCAGCTGTGAAGGCGAAGGCCAATTAAACACAATGGAACAGAAAAACTTAACGACAACGATAATCGGTCTGGGGCTCATCGGAGGCACTATGGCCTGGGCATTAAGGGACAGGCAGCTGGTCAGTCGCATCATAGGTGTGGATAATAATGAATCACACAGCAAAAGGGCGCTTGAATTAGGGATCGTAGATGAAATCATGCCGCTTGCTGAGGGCGTCACGGCAGCCGATTTAATCATACTGGCTATTCCTGTTACGGCTGCTGCTGCTTTATTGCCTGAAATTCTTGATCTGACAGGCAAACAGGTTATCACTGATGTGGGCTCCACGAAAAGAGGACTGGTACTTGCAGCAGAAGGGCATCCTAAAAGAGGCCGGTATGTACCGGCACATCCAATGTGGGGGACGGAGTTCAGTGGACCGGATGCGGCGTCCAGAAATGTTCTGGAAGGGGTTGTAAATATTATTTGCGATCCAAAAGACAGCGATAAGGATGCACTGGCCCTGGTAGAGACCCTGTTAAAGGAGCTGGGGATGCGGATCGTCTATATGGATAGTCTGAGCCACGATACGCATCTGGCTTATGTGTCCCACATCTCTCATATCTCTAGTTTTGCCCTGGCCAATACTGTTTTGGAAAAGGAGAAGGAAGAAGATACCATTTTCAATCTGGCCAGTTCGGGATTTGAGAGTACCGTCAGATTGGCAAAAAGTAATAGTGATACCTGGGTGCCGGTATTCAAACAAAACAAGGAAAATGTGCTGGACGTATTAAATGAATACATTTCCCAGCTCAGGAAATTTAAATCGTCGCTGGAAAAAGAAAACTGGGACTACCTGAATGAACTCATTGAGTCTTCCAATAAAATCAGAAAGGTCCTGGATAAGAAGCGGCAATAATAAAGGCGTAAACAAGTCGCAGGCTTCAGTGAAGAGGACTGCGCAATTTTAAATACATATAATGATTACATTTGAACAACTGGGATTGGATGATCGCTTGGTAAAGGCTACCAGCGAATTAGGATACATCCACCCAACGCCAATACAGGAAAAGGCTATTCCGGTATTACTTGGCGGCACAAGAGACCTGATCGGCCTGGCACAGACCGGAACAGGAAAGACTGCAGCGTTTTCCTTACCGCTGCTCAGCATTATTAAGGAGGATAAGAAATATCCGCAGGCCCTTATTGTTTGTCCGACGCGCGAACTCTGTCTACAGATTGTAAAAGAGATCGTCGGATTTAAGAAATTCATGAAAGAGGTCAATGTTGTGGCTGTGTATGGAGGCGCTTCCATCAGCCTGCAAATCCGCGATATTAAAAGAGGCGTACAGATTATCGTAGCGACTCCGGGAAGGCTCATTGATTTGATTGAAAGAAAGGCAGTGAACCTGGAAAAAATTCAATATGTGGTACTCGACGAAGCCGATGAAATGCTCAACATGGGCTTTCAGGACGATATCGAGTTCATTTTGAAAAACACGCCCATCAGGGAAAGCACCTGGCTGTTCAGTGCAACGATGCCACCCGCCATCCGCAAGGTATCCAAAAAGTATATGGATAATCCTGAGGAGATTACCGTCGGTAAGGCCAATACGGTGAATACCAGTATTGACCATCAGTACTACGTGACCTCCGCGCAGCACCGCTATGAGACCTTAAAAAGACTCATTGACTTTAACCCCGGTATTTACGGTATTATCTTTACCCGTACCAAGGCGGATGCGCAGCATATCGCAGAAAAGCTGACCCGTGAAGGATACGATATCGATGCGCTGCATGGCGATCTGACACAGCCGCAGAGGGACCGGGTTATGAAGCAATTTAGGGATCGCAGCCTTCAGCTGCTGATCGCTACGGATGTCGCCGCAAGAGGCATTGATGTAAAAGAGATCACACACGTCATTAACTATGAACTGCCAGATGACGTGGAAGTATATACACACAGAAGTGGCCGTACCGGCCGTGCCGGTTCTACGGGTATTTGTATCAGTATTATTCATTCCAGGGAAAGTTACCGGCTCAAACAGATCCAGAAGATTGTACAGGCCCCTTTCAATAAAATGGAAATCCCGTCCGGCAAAGATGTCTGTCGCAAGCAGTTTTTCTATTTTATGGATCGCTTGCTAAAGGCAGATGTATCACATGGAGACTATGAATCTTACGTGCCTATGCTGGAAGAGAAATTTGCAGATATCTCTAAAGAAGAGGTACTGAAAAGAGTGGCCGCACTTGAATTTGACCGCTTCTTGCAATACTACGAAAATGCAGGTGACCTGAATGTACGGTCAAATGAAAACAGAGCGGACAGAAGGGATCGTCAGATGGGCAGAGACAGAGCAGAACGTGAGCATGGCGGACGTAACGGCAAAAGAGACAACCGGGATTTCCAGGGAGACACAACCAGATTATTTATCAATATCGGTACGAAGGACGGTTTTTACAAAGCAAGTTTCTTGCAGTTTATTCTCGACATGAGTGATCTTAGGAAGGACGTACTGGGACGCATCGATATGAAGGAAATGAATTCCTGGGTAGAGATCGATAAAAGAGCCGCAGTTCAGATGATCCGTTCGCTGGATGGCAAGAAATTTAAAGGCCGCAAGATCCGCATGAATGACGCCGAAACAGGTGGCCGCCGTTAATTAATAACAACTTAAAACAATAACATTAATCATCATTAATCATTTGTAAAATGGAAACAGCAAACATTGCAGCAAAAAAAGAACAGGTCATGCAGGTGTTGAAAAAGCGCCCGCTGATTATCTCCGGTCCTTGCAGTGCAGAGACGGAAGAGCAGGTGATGGCCACAGCCCTGGGACTGAAACAAACAGGTAAGGTGGACGTATTACGTGCCGGTATTTGGAAGCCAAGAACCCGTCCGGGCAGTTTTGAAGGAATCGGTACAAAGGGACTCCCCTGGTTACAGGCGGCTAAAGAGGCGACAGGATTACTTACAGCTGTAGAAGTTGCCACCCCAAAACAAGCTGAGGATGCGCTGCATTTCGGTGTGGATATTCTTTGGCTGGGTGCCAGAACTACTGTTAATCCTTTTAGTGTACAGGACCTGGCTGATGCGCTGCGTGGCGTAGATGTGCCTGTATTGATAAAAAACCCCATCAACCCTGACCTGGAACTATGGACAGGTGCTGTTGAGCGTATCGACCGCGCCGGTATTAAAGATATCGGACTGATCCATCGCGGGTTTGCTTCTTATGGTAACAGTGAGTACCGGAATGCACCGATGTGGCACCTGGCCATCGAAATGAAACGCCGTTATCCTGAACTGTTATTCATCAATGATCCTTCCCATATCTGTGGCCGCCGCGATAACCTTGTAGCCGTTGCACAGGAAGCCATTGATCTGGATTACGACGGGTTAATCATTGAATCACATGTTGATCCTGACAAGGCCTGGAGTGATGCCAAACAGCAGATCACCCCGGAAAGGGTAGGCGAGATGCTGGATGAGATCGTATGGCGTAAGGAAACCGTTCATGCAACCGACCATGCTACTTTAGAAAAATACCGTCAGCAAATCAACCATCTTGATAATGAAATGATTCAGTTGATTGGCCAGCGGATGAAAGTAGCCGACCTGATCGGTCAGTATAAAAAAGAAAACGGCATCACTATTTTACAGACCAATCGCTGGAATGAAATTCTGGAACAAGCAGTGATCAAAGGCGAGAAAAAAGGATTAAGTAAAGAATTTATCACTAAATATTTTGATGCCATTCATATGGAGAGCATTGCTCATCAAAATAAAGTGATGAACGATTAATGATGTTGCATCAGATGTAATTGCTGTTATACCTGCAAAGCATCCTTCCTTTCCGGTCAGCAGCCGGAAAGGAAGGGGTTTTGACAGTATCTAAATAAAAGCCCTTGAAAAAGACAATTAAATACAGCTCTGGCAGCACTGTTTTTCATTTTGACAGCAGTCTGGAGCAGTTAGAAAAACTCGTAGATAAAAATTCCACTTATATCATTACTGATGATAATGTTTATCATTATTATCAGAAAAAACTAAAGGGCTGGAATATACTGCTCATCAGGGCGGGAGAGGCTTACAAGAATATGGATGCCGTTCAGTCGCTGATCGGGCAGCTGATAGAGGCTGGTGCGGATAGAAAGTCCACCATTATCGGTATGGGGGGTGGAGTGGTAACAGATATAGCAGGCTTTGTTGCTTCGGTTTATTTAAGAGGAGTAGATTTTGGCTTTATTCCGACTTCTGTGCTCGCAATGGTGGATGCATCCATCGGAGGAAAAAATGGCGTAGATGTAGGCATTTTTAAAAATATGGCAGGCATTATCCGTCAGCCCCGGTTCTTACTCTATGACTATAGCCTTCTGAAAACCCTGCCCGGTAATGAATGGACAGGCGGTTTTGCTGAAATTATTAAACACGCCTGCATTAAAGATGCCGCCATGTTTAAACTCCTGGAAGATCATACCTTAAAAGAATTTAAGAAAAACCCCGAACTGCTCAGTGGGCTGATCCGGCGCAATGTACTGATCAAGGCCAAAGTTGTTCAGGAAGATGAAACGGAACAGGGTGATAGAAAGCTGCTTAACTATGGGCATACTTTAGGGCATGCGATTGAAAATACCTACCAATTACCACATGGTGAGGCTGTCTCTATCGGCATGGTGGTAGCCGCCTATTTGTCTAAAGCGGTACTTGATTTTAAAGAATCGGAAAGAATCATTGATCTGGTGAAGAACTATGGGCTGCCTGCTTATTATGATTATAATGCAGCTGACGCCCTGGCTAAAATGCGCTCTGATAAAAAGCGCGTAAAAGATCAGATTTATTTTGTCCTCTTAGAGAAAATTGGGAAGGCGATCTATAAACCACTTTCTATGGACCAGATAGCGCCTGTAGTAGAAGCCATGGGTGGCGCAGGCAAATCAACCAAATAACATAAGAAAAATGACTTTTGAAAATATAACGGTTCCTTATAGTATAACTGTCCATCCGGGCAATATTAATGGGATTATTACAGCACCGGCTTCTAAGAGCTCTATGCAGCGGGCTGTGGCGGCAGCGCTTGTCAGTGGAGGGATGTCCATTATCCAGAATCCTGGTATCTCTAACGATGACCAGGCCTCCGTGGGTGTGATTGAGGCGCTGGGGGCGCTGGTCCGAAAAGATCCTGCGGGCGCTTTACAGGTGGATGCTACAAATCTTGTAACAGATCCTGCGGGTGCCACAAATGTCCATTTTGGGGAAAGCGGCCTGGGTATAAGAATGTTCACCTCCATTGCAGCACTTCGACCCGGTACCATCCATATAGCAGGAGAGGGCAGTCTTAAGACGCGTCCTATGGATTTTTTTGATGAAACTTTACCTAAGCTTGGCGTTTCCATTAAGTCTAATGCGGGGAAATTGCCCCTGGAGATCCAGGGCCCGCTTGTGCCTGAAGATATTACAATTGATGGTTCACTGAGTTCTCAGTTCCTGACAGGCCTTTTACTGGCGTATGCTGCGGCCGGCGCTTCAGACGTAACAATAACGGTCATCGATCTTAAAAGCCGCCCTTACGTGGATCTGACGCTGAAGGTAATGGCCGATTTTGGGCTAAAAGTACCTGTTAATAACAATTATCAAAGCTTTTATTTCGAAAAAGGCGCACATTTGAAACCTGCCGGCACGACTACCTATCAGGTAGAAGGTGACTGGAGCGGCGGCGCCTTTTTGCTGGTCGCGGGCGCTATCAAAGGCCCCGTTACTGTCAACGGGTTAGATCCGCAGTCTACCCAGGCGGATAAGGCTGTTTTACTAGCTCTGGCTGATACAGGCTGCCAGCTGTCTGTTGGCTCAGATCAGATCAAAATCGGACCTGCCCCGGCAGACCAGGCCCTTAAAGCCTTTCACTTTGATGCAACAGATTGTCCGGATCTATTTCCGCCCTTAGTGGCGCTGGCTGCTTATTGCGAAGGCAAAACGGTCATAGAAGGTGTCACACGGCTTACGCATAAAGAAAGTAACCGGGCACTGACACTGCAGGATGAATTTGCCAAATTAGGTGTGAAGATTGAACTTCAGCAGGACCTTATGATCATTGAGGGACAGGGTAAAGGCCAATTGAAAGGCGATGCGGTCACGCATTCCAGGCATGACCACCGGATAGCCATGGCGGCTGCCGTGGCTGCTTTAGGGGCATCCGGCCCCGTTGAGATCCAGGAAGCGGCGGCGGTCAAAAAGTCTTACCCTAATTTTTACCGCCACCTTGAACAATTAGGTGTAACTTTAAGTTATTAATTTTCAGCAACATTAAAACAGGCGTTATGTCATATAAGGGAAAGATCAGAGCTATTTTTACAGATATCGGCGGCGTCTTGCTCAATAATGGTTGGGACAGGACAAAAAGAGCGCTGGCTGTAAAGAAATTTGATCTGGATGCAGCAGAACTCAATGAAAGGCATCATCTCACTTTTGATACCTATGAAGCGGGTAAGATTACGCTGGATCAGTATCTGAACCGGGTGGTATTTTATGAACCCAGGGAATTTACCAGAGAAGAGTTTAAAGCCTTTATGTATGAACAGTCAGCAGCGATCCCGGAAATGATCGAGCTGATAAAGGAACTTAAACGGCGCTACGATTTACATATCGTTGTTGTAAGCAATGAAGGCAGGGAGTTAAATGATCACAGGATCCGGCATTTTGGGCTGCATACATTTGTGGACGCTTTTATTTCATCGAGTTTCGTACATATAAGAAAGCCGGATGAAGATATCTTTAAGCTGGCCCTGGATATTGCACAAATGAAGCCGCATGAGGTCATTTTTATTGACGACCGGCCCATGTTTGTACAGGTGGCAGCCTTACTGGGTATCAAAGGGGTTGTCCATACAGACTATGAGCATACCAAAAAAGAGCTGGAAGACCTGCTGGGCAGCACTTCCTCTGTAGTGAGTCAGGAAAACCATAACAGTTAATTTTAGCAGACATTATACACTAAGCATGAACGGATTTGGACGGTTATACCGGTTGAATATATTTGGCGAATCACACGGCGCGTCAGTAGGGATTAATATTGACGGCGTGCCGGCAGGCCTGCCCTTAAGCGTTGAGGACTTTACTGCCGATATGGAAAGGAGAAAAGGAGGGAAGCAAAAAGGGGCTACGCCCAGACAAGAAGCAGATACCCCCATTTTTAAAAGCGGACTGTTCAATGGCTTCGCAACAGGTGCACCGGTCACCATTTTATTTGAAAATAACAATACCCGTTCGGAAGATTATCAGAAACACCGCGCGCATCCCCGTCCCGGGCATGCAGATTTTGTCGCCCATGAGAAGTTTGGTGGCTTTGAAGACTTCAGAGGCGGCGGCAGTTTTAGCGCCAGGCTTACGGCTGGAATTGTTGCAGCCGGCGTGATCGCTAAAAAAATACTGGGCGCTGGCATCACCATTGAAGCGAAAGTTACTGAGATCGGTGGCAATAAAGATATTCAGGCAGGGCTGGAAGCCGCTATCGCTAAAAAGGACAGCGTAGGAGCGATTATTGAATGCAGGGTCAAGGGGCTGCCGGTAGGGCTGGGAGAACCCTTTTTTGACAGTGTGGAATCTGCACTGGCCCATGCGGCTATGGCCATCCCTGCGGTCAGGGGAGTTGAGTTCGGAACAGGCTTTGCTGCTGCCGGAATGTACGGCCTGGAACACAATGATGCGATTATAGATACTGAAGGCAGGACCAGAACCAATCATGCCGGCGGGGTAGTGGGCGGTATCAGCAATGGTAATGAACTCGTCTATAGAATTGCCGTTAAACCGACCTCTTCCACGCCACAGGTGCAGCGTACGCTCAACTGGGAAACAGGGGAGGTGGATGATTTCTCGGTAAAGGGAAGACATGACCTTTGTGTCGGTCTGCGCGCACCGGTTATTCTGGAGGCAATGACTGCTGTTGTGCTACTTGATTTTATGATGCTGGCAGGCAAAGTAGACCGGGTCTGGAAGTATGAACAATAAAGGCTGTTTTTATGTTAGGCTGAAATAGGTTATTTTTAGCTTAAATTAGCAGTTATGACCTTTTCAAAATATGTATTCATTGGCACAGCGTCCCTTATGGTATGTTGTGCCATTTTTGTGTCCTGCCATACCCAAGAGGCCAAACAGGGAGATATCCTGGCCATACATGTGGATACTACCGTGAAGCCTCAGGATGATTTCTTTGATTTTGCCAATGGGGGATGGATCAGGAAAAATCCTATACCGGCAGCTTATAAGAGTTGGGGAATCGGCAATGAAGTTGAGGACGACTTATATAAACGACTCAGGAAGATAAACGAGGATGCCGTGGAGCAGCCTTCTAAGGGTGTTGCTGCTAAAATTGGTGCTTTTTATGCCAGCGGCATGGATTCTGTGTCACTGGGAAAGCAAAGCGTTGCCATTCTGACGCCTGAACTCTCGCTGATAGATTCTATTGGAACACCGGCTGATGTGATTAAGGCCAGCGGGGAGCTGTCCGCACAGGGAGTCGGTTCCTTGCTCAGCGCTTATATCGGCCAGGACGATAAAAACAGCAGTAAAATGATGATGCAGTTGGGGCAGGGCGGGTTAGGACTGCCCAACAGGGATTATTATCTCAAAAATGATCCCCGGACAATGAAAATCAGAACTGCCTATATGCAGCACGTCAGCAAAATGCTGGCGCTGGGAGGGATGAATGATCAGGCCGCTGATGCAGCAGCCAGGACGATTTACGGGATTGAGAAAAACCTGGCAACGGCCAGCCGTTCCCTGGAAGCGCTCAGGGATCCGTATAAAAATTATCACAAATCAGCCGTCAGCACTTTAGATGGAAAATATAAACACTTTACATGGAGCAGCTACCTGGAAGCTGCCGGCGTAAAGGCGGACTCCGTGATTATCGGCCAGCCTGAGTTTTTTAATGAACTGGACGGGTTGCTGGTCACTGTTCCGGTCGCCGACTGGCGTCTCTATATGAAATGGCATCTGCTCCACCGGCTGGGTAAATATGTGAACCTCAGCTTTGAACAGGAAGATTTTAATTTTTATGGCAAAGTCATGGACGGCCTCAAAGAACAAAAACCGCGCTGGCGACGGGTCCTGGAGGCGGAAGAAGATGCGATGGGAGAAGCCTTGGGGCAGCTTTTTGTGAAGGCTTATTTCCCCAAAGAGGCCAAAGAGCGTTATACAAATTTAGTGGAACAGATACGTACGGCGCTAAAAGAGCGCATAGCTCAGCTGGACTGGATGAGTGATACGACAAAGAAAAAGGCTTTGTATAAACTGGGTCGTATGACGGCGAAGGTCGGTTATCCGGATAAATGGAAGGACTTCTCTTCAATGGAGATTTCCCGGCAACCTTATGTTAGAAACATCGTAGCGTCCAACCGGTGGTGGCACAGCTATCAGGTTGCCAAACTGGATAAACCGGTAGACCGCTCTGAATGGCATATGACGCCGCAGACCTATAATGCTTATTATAATCCGGCCAATAATGAAATTGTACTGCCGGCAGGGATTTTTACGGTGCCGGGCAAACGAGATAATGAATTAGATGACGCCATTGTGTATGGTTATGCAGGGGCCTCTACGATCGGCCATGAGATCACCCACGGGTTTGATGATCAGGGCAGGCTTTACGACGCTGACGGCAATCTGAGTGACTGGTGGACCAGCCGGGATGCAGCTAACTTCAAGCAAAGGGCTGATGTAATGGTCCGTCAGTTTAACCGCTATATGCCGGTGGATAGCCTGCATATTAATGGCCAGGCCACATTGGGAGAGAATATTGCTGACCTGGGCGGGATTTTACTGGGCTGGGAGGCTTTTAAAAAGACAGCTGAATTTAAGGCCGGTAAAAAAATAGGCGGTTTTACACCTGCGGAGCGCTTTTTTATGGGTTACGCACTGGGCTGGCTTTACAGTATACGCCCCGAGACCCTGGCACAGCGGTTATTGACCGATGTGCACGCACCGGCAAAGTACCGGGTAAACGGTCCTTTTTCGGACGTCGATGCGTTTTATGAGACCTTCCAGGTACGGCCCGGAGATAAAATGTATATTGCACCTGAAGATCGGGTACGCATATGGTAATATTTTTGCCATTCCATCAGGAATCCGGTATTTTGCACCTGTATTTCTTATGCATCATTAAAAAATTGATTCTCAAGTGCATTCATTTAGCGAATTAACGAATTTATTTTGTCAGCAATTTAATAAACCCCAATTTCCTGAGCAACCGGCGGGCCTTTATGAGCCTGCCAGCTATTTTCTGGGAATCGGGGGCAAGCGGGTCCGCCCGGTGGCGTGTCTGATGGGCAATGAATTGTTTGGAGACATCCAGGGAGATTCCTGGCGGATTGCACACGCTATAGAGCTGTTCCATAACTTCACGCTTTTGCATGACGATATCATGGATAAGGCCAGTCTGCGTCGCGGTCAGACCACTGTGCATATTCGCAATGGAGAAAATACGGCAATTCTTAGCGGAGACGTAATGCTGGTACAGGCCTACAGTTGCCTGCAGGAACTCTCAGCAGAGTACATCCATTGGATTTTAAAACTTTTTAACCAGACAGCAAGAGAAGTCTGTGAGGGACAGCAATTTGATATGGATTATGAGTCCAGAGCGAGCGTACAGCTGGAGGAGTATATTCAGATGATCAAACTTAAAACTTCCGTATTATTGGCTGCCAGCTTAAAGATGGGTGCAATCGTAGGCGGAGCGACGCGTCATAACTGTGACCGGCTTTATGGATTTGGCAAGAATCTGGGAATTGCCTTTCAGTTGCAGGATGATTATCTGGATTGTTTTGGTGATCCAAAGAAATTTGGCAAACAGGTCGGCGGTGATATTTTAAGGAATAAGAAGACTTGTCTGTTGATTAAGGCGCAGGAACTGGCCGGTGCTGCAGAGCAGAAAACGCTCAATGAACTGCTGGTTTTGCAGCCCGCGAATAAAGCGCAGGAGGATGAGAAAATTGCCGGCGTACTTGAGATTTATAAGCGTTTGGGTGCCGCGGATTTTACCCGGCAACTCATAGCAGATTACGCCGCCCGTGCTATGCAACATCTTGAAGAAGTGGTTGTTGTGCATTCCCGTAAACAGCCGCTTCGGGACCTGGCAGATTATCTTTTGCACCGGGAATACTAAAACAACAGATCACCGCCCCCTGGCGCGTCGCACTGATCACTAATTCAACGCCAAAGATACAAATACAATGAGTAACGCTCTATTTAGGAAAAAGTCGATTGACAGGATTCAAAAAGAATATGATCGCGGCCAGGAAGATGGCCAGCCTATGAACCTGAAAAAGGTGCTTACCGTCAGAGATCTGACGTTTATGGGCGTCGCTGCGGTCATTGGCGCAGGCATCTTCTCCACGATCGGCAAGGCCGCTTTTGAGGGGGGGCCAGGTGTTATCTTCTTATTTTTAATAACTGCGGTGACTTGTGGATTTACGGCGCTGTGTTATGCGGAATTTGCTTCCCGCGTGCCCGTTTCCGGAAGTGCCTATACTTATTCGTACGTAACTTTTGGTGAGCTGATTGCCTGGGTCATCGGCTGGGCCCTGATCCTGGAATATGCGATCGGTAACATTGTGGTCGCCATTTCCTGGAGTGCTTATTTTAATAATTTACTTATTGGTATGCATATCCATTTGCCGGACTGGCTTACGATCGGCTATCAAACCGCGAAAATAAAGTATGATAGTGCAGCAGCTGCCGGTTTGCCATTAGGAGATCTGGTGTATAGCCATGCACCTGGCCTGGGCCCACTGAAATTTATTATCAATTTACCCGCTTTTTTAATCGTAGTCATTATAACCATTCTCGCTTATATCGGCATCTCTGAAAGTAAAAAAAGTGCGAACTTTATGGTGGGGCTCAAACTTGTCCTGCTGGCCTTCATTGTTGTCTTTGGCTTTTATCTGATCATAGCTGATGGCAGCTCTGATAACTGGTCGCCCTTTTTGCCCAACGGGATGGAAGGCGTATTAAGGGGCGTGTCTTCTGTATTCTTTGCCTATATCGGTTTTGATGCGATCTCTACGACCGCAGAAGAATGTAAAAACCCCAGAAGGGACATGCCCAAAGGCATGCTGTATTCACTGCTTATCTGTACCGTGATCTATATTCTGGTGGCGCTGGTCATAACCGGGCTGGTCAATTATAAAGAATTTGAAGGCGTGGCTGACCCTTTAGCCTATGTTTTCAATAAAATAAACATGCCTAAAGTGGGCCTGATCATCGCCGTCAGCGCCGTGGCCGCCTCTACAAGTGTGCTGCTGGTATTTCAGATCGGACAACCCAGGATCTGGATGAGTATGAGCCGGGACGGGTTGCTCCCCAAGCGTTTTGCCAGGGTAAGCAAACGCTATAAAACGCCTGCCTTTGCCACCGTTATAACGGGGTTATTGGTGGGTATTCCGACATTATTTATTGATGATTTACTGATGACGGATCTGACCAGCATCGGAACGCTTTTCGCATTTGTTCTGGTATGTAGCGGTGTTTTGGTCCTGCCAAAGGTGACCAAAGCTAAAGATCAGTTTAAGCTGCCTTATATCAGTGCCCGGTACCTGATACCCATCTTTGTTGCGGTATTTATTTATTTTTTCCGGGCCCGTTTAGCGGCTGCTTTTATGAATCTAAGCACAGAATCTTATGAAGAAATTTTATTTATCTTATTTATTCTGGTATCCGTCATAGCGGCGATACTGAGCTTTGTAAAACGTTATTCTCTGATCCCGGTCCTGGGGACACTTTGCTGCCTGTATCTGATGATCACCATCCCTGCCAAAAGCTGGCTGGTCTTTTTTGGCTGGATGGCCGTAGGGCTGCTGGTATACTTTGCTTACGGCTATAGACATAGCCGGCTAAAAAAAACAACTGAATAGAACAGCTGAAAATATATACCCGGCAGGCTACCTTACGGCTTTCTCCTGCCCGATAAACAAATACAGCAGGGGGCCGAGTACAGGCAATATAACAATTAATATCATCCATACTTTTTTAAGGTTGCCTTGATAGGTCCTGGGAAGAATATCACGCAGGCAATAGATCATCAGCGCCAGCGGAATGACGCCAAAAAATAATACCAGAGGAAGTATTGAATGTGGATTTTGCTGTGCTGCAGCGCTTGAACTATCCTGAATTTGTATTAAAAACATGACCTGATTAGGCTAAAGGTTGATTAAATAATATTGACTTCTCTTTCCAGTGTGATCTCAAATTTCTGTGCCACACTGTCGATAATCCGCTGAGATAGTGCAAATATCTCACTGCCGGTGGCCTGCCCGTAATTCACCAGCACAAGGGCCTGCCGTGTATGCACACCGGCGTCACCTTCCCGATATCCTTTCCAGCCGCAGGCTTCTATCAGGTAGCCCGCCGCTACTTTAATGTGCGTGGCGTCACCCGGTAGTGGATAACCGGGAAGGGCAGGGTGCGCAGACTTAATTTTCTCAAATTGCGTGACCGCAATAGTTGGATTCTTAAAAAAACTACCCGCATTGCCGATTCGTTCCGGGTCGGGTAATTTACTTTGCCGGATACGAATTACGGCATCCGACACGTCTTTGATGGTAGGATGGGCAGCGCCGGCTTTTTCCAGTTCTTCCCGGATCGCGCCATATTCCAGATGGAGGGCCGGTTTTTTAAGCAGGCGGTAGGTAACACTTAAAATGACAAACTGCCCTTTTAATTCCGTTTTGAAAATGCTCTGACGGTATCCGAACTGACAATCCGCATTAGAAAAGACATGCAGGCGCTGATCTTGAATACTGATGGCTTCCAGCTCATAGAATACATCTTTGATTTCTACGCCATAGGCACCGATATTTTGCATGGGGGAGGCGCCCGCCAGTCCCGGTATGAGGCTTAGGTTTTCCAGTCCCCCGTATCCCTGATCAACACAATAAGTAACAAAGGAGTGCCAGGGCTCGCCGGCTGCCACTTTTACATAATAATATTTTTCATCCTCTTTAAGCACTTTGATGCCCTTTAGATCATTATGGAGAAGCAGGCCCTCATAATCTTTGGTAAATAAGACGTTGCTTCCCCCGCCTAAAATATATACAGGCCTGGTATGATGCTCCCTCAGTATTGTAACCAGGGACTGAACATCATTAAAGGACACGAAATCAGAGACGCTGGCAGAGATGCCAAATGTATTATAAGACCGGATATTGAAGTTCTTCTGTATCTGCATAGCTTATGCTGCCAAAACACACTTAATTAATAAAATACCACCACACGCCCAAACGAAGCCAAAGCGCCTGACCGGGCATATTGGGATTGACATAATTGTAATGGCTGAATCCAAAGGTTTTATTGCTATAGTCCAGGGTATTCAGGTTGGATAGTTCGCCGAAAAACCGGAAGCGCTTGATCCTGAAATTGATATAAAAGGAGATGTCCGGACGGTTACTGATCTGCTGATCGTCCTGATAATAAAACTGGCCTGTGAATGGCGAATACGCTTCCGGTTTGTAAGGAGATACGTATCTGACATCTATACCGGTTGCGAGATACAAATTGTTATAGAAATGGCCCTCAAATGCGATCCTGTTTCTTAAAAGCAGCAGCGGAAGATTAAGGGGCGCTTCGCCTGCTCTTTGCTGGACATTGGCATCTACATACCAATGAAAAAACTTGCCCAGTCTGGTATGCTTTTGTGCACCGACCTGTAAAATGTTGAACAGGCCGCTGGACTGGGCTGCGGTAAATACATCCTTAAAATACGTGTAGTTGGAAACAAAATAATAATTACCCGTGAGGCTGAGCCCTAAAGAAGGCAGATAATAGCGGGCATAGGCTCTGGAAATATTCTCTTTGTTCAGATCGCTGACACCAATGACCGGGAAGTCCGAATGGGCGGTATATTTTACCTGCGAGACATCTGTGGTAAATTTCCCTTCATTGCCGGCATTATAAATAAAAGAAGGCGTCCGGTTTACGTTTTGAAATCCCAGTTCTAATCCGCCCAGCTTCTCTCCGAAATCCCGTCTTAAGCTGGCCTGCGCATTATAATCGCCCGCATAGTTACCCGCCACATAAAAATTCCCTGACAACTGGATATCCCATTTGTTATTTTTGGAGCGGTTGCGATATTCTGCTCCGACATAGACATTGCTGTAATCGATCTTGTAGTCTTCTCCTAACCGTCCGTTAAGCAGCTGCAGGTCCGCATGCAGTTTTAAAAATTGATTTTTATTTTTCTTGTCCGGGTAAGTATAAATGGCAAACTGGTTGGTCAGGTCTCTCCATTTATCCTCAAATAAAATCGTATCAGTAGGAACGATGAAATTATAATAATTCAGGTAATCGTCAGAAGTAGGATTATAGTCATGATAATTATACCCATGAGTCGTATAGGAAATAGCGTGTTCAAACCGGAGCCTGGGATAGAACATATAGTAGGTTACTGTATCCTGCACTACGGAGTCTTTCTGGCCAAAATCATAAGATTGCCTCAGATAGAGTGTGATATCGCTGAAGGTGTTGCCGGTAATAACGCTGGAGTTGAACGGATTGCTCGTGGTGGTGTTACTGTTGCCGAGTTTAACGCCTGCTTCAAACGGGTTGCCCAAAGACAGATCACTTAGCTGATCCGGATCTACCAGGCCTCCGTTGGTGGCTGCTTTCAAATTGTTCCGGATAAAGATCAGATTGGAAGAATACCTTTTATTGGTGCTTTGAACAGATATATTGGCTCTTAGATTACTATTGGCGTTATTTTGATTTTTAAAAGCGCCGGGTGCATTCAAAAGCCGGTATTCAAAAGTAAAATTGACATTGCGGTTGCGGTTTTGCGTATGCAAAAGGTCAATATACTGTTCACCGCGCCCACCCAGCATATATCCCAGTTCGGAATAGGGTCGGGTAGAGGTAAAATACCGCGTGTTTTTCAGGGTAAACCTTGCATAATCCATACTATGAATGCCTTCATCCCAGCCTGGCTGCATGTAGGGTGAAAATAACAGTGATTGCGCCGGTGATCCGATATTGCCCAGGTCATTGTAGCTATAGGGTAATTGTAAGCGGGATTTGAAGTCGTTGATAGAGCTGTCCATATGGTGATCCAGGGTGGAATCAAAGTACCGGTAGCTGATGGTAATGGAATCCTCGTACTTATCCCTCATTTTAAGAGAGTCATTACCGCTTTGGTTTGGTGCCATGGGCCGGCCCTGGTTGTCGGTCTGATAGGTTTGTGTCTGTTCGGTAACCTGTGCCTTTACGACACCCGTGGTCACTACCAGGGTGCATAACAGGGAAAAAATGTAGAATCTTTTTTTTATGTTTATCTGCATGAATCAGTCATGAAATCTTTAGTGGAACTGACAGGGCGTTTGTCCTGTTGTTGTTATTTCGCCTTCCCCTTATCACCTATACAGAAAGTTCATCATATTCCTGCCCCAGCCAGGTTTGTTTTTTAGAGGGGAGCAGGATGATTCTCAGCGTCGAATCATTGGTGAAATAGCTGATCATCCAGTTCAGAAATACTAATAACTTATTGCGAACGCCCAAAATTAACATCAGATGCAGAAACATCCATATTAACCAGGCCAATCTTCCGTGAAAATGTAATTTTGGGAGGTCTACGACAGCCTTGCGCTTACCGATGGTGGCCATTGTGCCGGGATTTTTATAAGTGAAAGGCGTCGCAGCCTTGCCTTTGGACAAGGCCTTGAAGTTCTGTGCCAGGTGTTCTGCCTGCTTATTGGCTACATGAGCCAGCTGTGGATGCCCTTTAGGCCACTGTTTTGTCTCCATATAGGAGATATCTCCGATGGCGAACACATCCGGCAAGTCTTTGACCTCATGGAGCTCATTGACAATAATACGGTTGCCCCGGGTAATGCTTTCTTTTGGAATGCCCGCGGGGACATTGCCAATGACGCCTGCAGCCCATATCAGTGTTTTACAGGGGATCGTCGTGCCGTTTTCCAGAGAAACGATATTGCTGTCATAATCGGTAACATGGATATCCGTTTGAATATGGATGCCCATCTGCTCCAGATAGCGTCTGGAGTTTTTCTGCGACTGTTCGCTCATAGAAGAAAGGGTGCTGGGGCTTCCCTCAATGAGATTAATGCGTAGATTGCTAAAGTCGATAAGGGGATAATCTTTGGGCAGTATCTTGGATTTCATTTCTGCCAGAGCTCCTGCCAGTTCTACGCCGGTTGGCCCGCCGCCTACGATAGTAATGTTGTTATAGGCTTCCTTATCTTCCGGTGTCCTGGCAGATAAAGACGCCTCAAAGTTTAAGAGGATCTTATTGCGGAGCGCAATGGCCTGATTCGTGGATTTCATCGGGAAGGCATTCTGCTCAATATTTTTATTGCCAAAATAATTATTGGTGCAGCCCGTTGCAATAACCAGGTAGTCATAATCATAGATATTATGACGGGTGAACACCTTTTTTGCCTGGGTATCGATCTGCCGGATCATACCTACACGGACATTAACATTTCTCTTGCCCTGAAAGATCCGTCTCAGCGGAAAGGAAATGGCGGTGGCTTCAAGCCTGGCAGATGCTACCTGATAGAATAGCGGCTGAAATTGATGGAAATTATGAATATCGATAATAGTGATCTGATAGTCTGTATTATGCAGTTTTCTGGCTAACTTAAGACCGGCAAACCCGGCCCCGATAATAACGATTTTTTTCTGCATGTGTATACGCTTTAGCTTCCCGTGAAATAGAATAATATTACAGGCTGCAATTTACCCTATATGCGGCAATTAATGTATAACAGTTCCGCTAAATTTGTCCCATACGCATGCGGATGACAATAAATGCAAGAATAATCACCATAATTATCACGATAATCGCGACGACAAACCAGAATACATGGCCTGCCTGGAGCGGCCCCTTTTTGCGGTCGGCCCCTGTTTTCTTCTGGATAGAACGGTTAACCCTGGTGGTCTGCCTGTAAATCTCCCGTGTCGAACCGAATTTATTCAGCCCTTCCATGGCCTCCTTATAGAAAGGATCGTCCTTATCCATCAGGCCGTCCTGACTGGACGACGCCTCACCGCCTGCGGCATTTAATTGCTGCTGCAGCCATTTATCCAACTCTTTTTTGCTGGCCTGAGGTGATAATTTTTTAGGATCAGCCATTGAACGGAAGATTTTTATTCATCAAATTTTTTATATTTCTTTTGCCATTTTGGATGTAACTTTTCACCTGATCTCCGTTATACCCTGTTTTGCTGGAAATTTCCTGGTAGGAATGGTTCTCCAGATAATACAGCGATATACAGGTTTTTTGTTCCTCATTGAGCTGTTCCAGCGCGGATTGCATCCGGTCCAGCAGATTTTCGCGCCTTTGAATGTCTTCCAGCTCACTTTCGGATCCGATTTCCAGGATTTCTTCCTTTAATTCTTCCATACGGTGGTTTTTCCCCCCTCTGAGATGCATCAGACAGTGGTTTTTGGCCACGGTATAGAGCCAGTTTTTAAAATTAGTGATTTTGTGGCGGCTCACTGTTTGTAAAACATGAAAAAATATCTGCTGTGTAGCATCTTTAGCCTCTTCAGTGTCGTTCAAATACTTCATGGTTACCCCCAAGACGAGCACTGTATAGCGCTGAAGTAAGATTCCCAGCCAATAATTATCCTGACTCTGCATATATTTGCTGAGTAGAAAGTCATCATTATATTTTTGATGGTGCTGACTCAAAAAGGGAATGTTTTAATATTTAGATGCATTTTTGACCTGAATTCCATAAAGATGCAAGGTAATAAGATGTTGTTGATCCTGGTAAATCTGCCCTTTTATAATTAATTTTAGTGGGAAAAATATGTTTCACGTTATTGGAATAACACCCGTGGCGCCTCTGCGGCTTGAGCCCTCTCATCGCTCCGAGATGGTGAGTCAGCTTTTATTTGGAGAAATGGCTGAGCTCTTAAATCGTGATGGGGACTTTGTTCAGGTACGGACGGTATTTGATGAGTATGTCGGCTGGGTGCAGGCAACCCAGGTCACCGACGTACTGGAGAGCTGGCTCGAAAAATCTAAAACGGAAGGGTATACAGATAAAACAACAACTATTCAGGTGGCAGGACAGCCTATGGTGATTTTTCCCGGAACGCCTGTATGGACCGGTTCGTCCCTGGCTGGGATAGCCGTCAATTATGGAGATATAAGGACGGTGAAAGCAAAACGCAGGTCTAAAAGAGCCTTACAGGAGGCGACCCTGGCTTATATGAACACTTCTTACTTATGGGGTGGTAAAACGGTAGCGGGAACAGATTGCAGCGGATTTGTACAGCAGGTATACAAGCTGTTCGGAACCGATCTTCCCAGGGATGCCTATCAGCAGGCGGAAGTGGGAGAAGTCATTGGTTTTCTGGAAGAGTCAATGCCTGGTGACCTGGCTTTTTTTGATAATGCGGAGGGGCGCATTACGCACGTGGGGATTTTATTGGGTCCCAATAAAATTATCCACGCTTCCGGGCAGGTCAGAATTGATATGATCGACTCACAGGGAATCAAGCAAAAAATCAGCGGACAGCGAACACATTTTTTAAGAATTATTAAAAGAGTTTGGTAGAAGTTTGGTTGCTAAATATTTTCTCCTTATCTTTGCAACCCGTTTGGGAAATAAGGAAACTCTTTCCCAACGCGCGATAAAAAAGTATTCAAGGAGTTGTACTCCATTTTTGATAAAGATTATATCGCGAGGTAGAGCAGCGGTAGCTCGTCGGGCTCATAACCCGAAGGTCGGTGGTTCGATCCCGCCCCTCGCAACAGCCGAAAGGCAATAAAAAGCTTCACAAATTGTGGGGCTTTTTTCCTTTCTGACCCCGGTGCTCTCTCTTAACTGCTTTTTTTCGTTCCGCATTAAAATTCTACCTTTGCCTTTGGTAATGGATCATTTTAAATTTGTTTAAACCACCTCATGAAATCAGGTTTTGTCAATATTTTTGGAAAACCAAATGCCGGGAAAAGTACCCTGCTTAATGCCCTTTTGGGGGAGAAGCTGGCTATCGTTTCCAGTAAGGTGCAGACGACCCGGCACAGGATTAAAGGTTTTTTGAACAAAAAAGATGTCTATCAGATCATCTTATCTGATACGCCGGGTATCATTGAACCCAAATATAAGCTGCATCAAAAAATGATGGGCAATGTAAAAAGTGCTCTTGAAGATGCTGATGTAGCTGTTTTGCTCGTTGATATCCAGGATGACTGGAATGAATGTGCCGATCTGTTTAACTCCCTTCGCCTTAAAGTGCCCTGTATTATTGCCATCAATAAGATTGATAAGGCGGCGCCGGACCGGGTGAAAGCAGCGAGAGAATTTTTTGGCCTGCTGCCTTATTGTAAAAAAGTGGTTACCCTTAGCGCTTTGAACCAGAAAATTTTCGAAAAACTCACGCAGGCTATCGTTGAGTTACTGCCGGAGGGGATGCCCTTTTATGATGAGGACGAGATGACGGATTTGCCTACCAAATTTTTTGTCGGGGAACTCATCAGGGAAAAGATCTATTTACTGTTCGCAGACGAGATCCCCTATCATGCAGCCGTGCTGGTCAATGCTTTTAAAGAAAAGAGCACACTGATAAAAATACAGGCAGATATTATTGTACAAAGAGAAACACAAAAAATGATCCTGATCGGCGAAAAGGGCAAAATGATCAAACAGATCGGCACGCTGGCCAGAGAGGATATTGAGAAGTTCCTGGAACGCAAGGTTTTTCTCGAACTATTTGTCAAAGTGCGCCCCAAGTGGCGCGAGAATGATGCGCAGCTAAAAGAATACGGATATAATTAACTTAAGCATAACAGTACAAGCAATTACCGGAAAAGGTCCGCAAAGCCGGCCCTGATTGATCCACACAAATACAATTTTATGAGTTATACAGTAGCGATAGTAGGACGGCCCAATGTGGGGAAAAGCACATTTTTCAACCGTCTGCTGGAAGAAAGAAAAGCCATTGTGGATGATGTCAGCGGCGTGACCAGAGACCGTCAATATGGCGTCACCGAGTGGAACGGACGTAATTTTAATGTCATTGACACGGGTGGATTTGTTCATGGAACCGAGGATGTATTTGAAATAGAGATCTGTAAGCAGGTCAAAACAGCCATTGATGAAGCGGACGTTATTATTTTTATGACAGATGCGGCGACCGGTATAACTGATCTTGATGATGCTATGGCTAATATGCTGAGAAGAACGACCAAGCCTGTTTTAGTTGCTGTCAACAAGGTCGATAATAACAACAGGTATTTGGAAGCCACTGAATTCTATATCCTGGGCTTCGAAAAGGTGTTCTTTATCAGTTCGATGAGCGGCAGTGGTACAGGCGAGCTGCTGGATGCGGTAACAGAAATGATGGATGAAGAAAGTGAAAGCCCCGTTGAAAAGACAGACCTGCCTAAGATCGCCATTATCGGGCAGCCGAATGTTGGCAAATCGTCGCTGTTAAACGCCTTAACCGGCCAGGAAAGGACGATCGTCAGCAATATAGCAGGTACGACAAGAGATACGATCCATACGCACTATAACTTATTTCAGAAGGAGTTTATCCTCATTGATACTGCCGGGATCCGAAAAAAGAACAAGGAAAAAGATGACCTGGAATTCTATTCAGTCATCCGTGCCATCAAGGCCATGGATGAGGCAGACACCTGTCTGTTGGTGCTGGATGCGGAAAAAGGGATCACTGCACAGGATATCAATATATTTTCCCTGGCCGCCAGAAAAGGGAAAGGTATTGTACTACTGGTCAATAAGTGGGATCTGATCGAAGACAAAATGACCAATACAGCAAGGGACTACGAAAATGAGCTTAAAAAGCGTATTGCACCGTTTAATGACATTCCCATTGTATTTATTTCTGCCAAGGAGAAAACCAGGATTTTCAAGGCGATAGAAATTGCCCTTGAAGTCTGCGAAAATAAAAAGCAGCGTATAGCCACCAGCAAGCTTAATGAAGTGATGCTGAAATCTATTGAAGCATATCATGCGCCAGTGGTAAGAGGCAATTCAATTAAGATCAAGTATGTTATGCAACTCCCCACGCATGTACCCTCCTTTGCATTTTTTGCCAATTATCCAGATGATATTAAGACACCCTATAAGAATTATTTAGAAAATCAGTTACGGACGCATTTTAATTTTAAAGGCGTGCCCGTCCGTATTTTCTTCCGTAAAAAGTAACGGCCATTTATCTGAAAGAGCCTGTTCACGTAGTAAGCCCTGCTTCTCTGTCTTATAGAGGGAAGCAGGGCTTACTACGTGAACAAAGTGCGTGGCCCTATTGCCTTTTTAATGCACCTTGTTGTTTAGGATCATATACTTGTCCGTTTGATAGATGGCATTGATCAGGGATTCGTAATGCTGTTTGATTGAATCGGATATCTGGACAGGATGGTTATTAAACATATTGAATACCTTAGGTTTCTGCTGACGGTCCACATCATAAAAATAATAAAGAGAGTCCTGCATCAGCCCGATGGTAATATTGCTGGGGTCGTAGATAAAAACGCCATCGTGGGCCGGGTTTGTTCGCATCTCTGCGCTCATTAAATCTCTGCCCATCGTTGTGTTCCTGTACGGGATTTTCGCCAGCCCGGCAGCCGTTGGCAATACATCAGCCTGAGAGGCATAACTATTGATCTGTTCAGGCTTGATCAGCTCCGGGGCGTAAAACAGCAATGGGACATGCATATTGACCAGTGAGCCATTGGTCCAGGCGTCGGGGAAATATTTAGAAGCGTCTCCTTTTGTGCCGTGGTCTCCTACAAAAACAAAGATGGTATTTTTAAAATAGGGTTCTTTTTTTGCCGCCTCAATAAAATGGCGGTAACAATAATCCGTATACCGGAAAGCATTTAATTCTTCCAGGCTGGTAAATCCGTTCTCCAGAATCTCCTTTTGCCCGTATTTCACTAATTTAAAACTGTCTTTATCGTCTTCCGGGATGGTATAAGGACGGTGATTGTCGGCGGTCTGGATGATGGCGAAAAATGGCTTGGTAGCCTTTGAAAAATCCTGATTGGCCCTTTCAAATATATGTTTATCGCTGACGCCCCAAACATTTATTTTGGGTGCGTCATAATCGGGTTGCTCAATGGTTTTCAGCCCTGGAATATTATTTTCAAGCAAGCCCCGGATATTGGCCCAGCTGAGGCTGCCACCGATATAATAGCTCTTGTCATAGTTCTTAAAAGCGTTGATGATCGTGTGCTGGTTGACGGCGCCCGGGTTCCGGCTGGAAGTGGAATTGCGTTCAACATCCGGTGTGCCGGTAATGACTGCCCAGACCCCTCTTGCTGTGCCCACCGAAGGGGAAAAACATCTTGTAAAAAAAAGTCCCTGTTTAGACAGTGAATCGAAGTAAGGCGTCGGATTGAGTGTATTGCCTGACATGGAACTCTTCACGTAACTGAACGATTCGCATATGACCACAACTACATTGGGCGGATGAACAGAAGGTGTATCAGGGCTGATAACGCGTTCAAAGTTCAGGTTATTTTGATCGGGCTGCCGGATATCCAGAAAATCCACCATCAGCGGGTAGTTTTTCTTTACGGCTTCTTTGTCATAGGCGACATTAGAATGCTGAAGGGTACTGAAAAAAGACTGAAACGGATTAAGTGCCATATTGGACGCATAATCACTGCCTAAGGTGAATGCATCACTCCACCGAAGCGGATATTGACCCAGCCGGCCGAATATAAAGAAGGCAAGGATTAAAAAGTAGACAATACCGGTACTGATCCTGCCGGACTTAGATACCGGCCTTTCTGCGTTTTTCTGAACCCACCTGTAAGAAAGCCGGATAAACCAGTGCAACACAAAGGTGCCGGCAATAAGGGTAAATAAAATCCAAAATACAGGATAAGTCTCCATCACCATCCCGAAAGAAGCATCCTCCTGAAGATATTCCAGCACGCTGGCATTGAGACTGGCGCCTAAATAAGCGAAATAGGCAAATCCCGCGATATACATAAAAACAAAAAGAAATGTGAAAATACCCCAGTAAATGAAGGCCGCTTTCTTTCCTGCGGGTTTTCGAAAAGGATGCAGTGCAGGAATGAGTGACAATATAAAGCCCACCAAAGCTGCCACGCTGACTATACGCAGGTCATAGCGAAGCCCGAGCCAGAAGGCCCGGCCCATGGGATGGTCGATATCCAGCGCCGGTTTAGGGAAAATGTTCATTTCAATGATGCGCAGAACCGACATCAGAACTATAAAAAATATGCTAATTATCAATAACCATTGGATAGAACTTGGTATTTTTATGCGCTTCATGAGCTGATTTTAAGCTCCAAAAGTAATAAAATTTTAAACCTCCGCTCATAAATGATATTTTCCTACTTCGAAAATTTTGATAAATATCTTTTTCTTAAAATAAATACGGTTTGGACCAGCCCTGTGCTGGATAGTATTTTGCCCTGGTGGAGAGACAAAAATACCTGGATTCCCCTGTATATATTCCTGGCGCTGTTTGCTTTTATTAATTTTGGAAAAAAAGCACTTCCCTGGTTTTTATTTGTGCTGGCTACCGCAGCGCTGATGGACCAGATCAGCAGTCATTTTCTAAAAGAATATTTTGACAGAGTAAGGCCCTGCAATGATGTTGTCATGCGTCTCAAGGAACGGTTCCTGGTCAGACACCGGCCGCAAAGCGGCAGCTTTCCGTCTTCGCATGCTTGTAATCACTTTGCCCTTGGGGTCTTTTTCCTGCTGACGCTGAAACGATACTTCGGCAAGTGGGCCTGGCTGTTTATTTTTTGGGCGGCGACAATTTGTTATGCCCAGATCTACGTAGGCGTGCATTACCCGACTGATATAATAGCCGGCGCTATTATCGGCTCCTTGGTAGGGGGCGGTATGTACCTGCTATTTACAAGATTATTCAAAATGCCTGAGCTGCCGGTTAAAGAAGAGAGTCCCTCTAATAAACAAGTTTCAAAATTATGAGAATCCAGTTATGGTCAGTTGGAAAACCGCATGACCGAATACTCTCAGCCAGTATAGAAGACTTCACCGCCCGGCTTCAAAAATACTATCCCTCGGAATGGCATATTATTGCGCCGCCTAAAAATGCAGCTTCTTTGCAGGTGACTGATTTAAAAAAGCAGGAAGGCTTGCTTATCTTAAATCAGTTACAGTCTACTGATTTTCTGGTGTTGCTGGATGAAAAAGGAAAAATGCTTAGCTCGCCGGACCTTGCTGCTTTCATAGAGCAACGGGCAACAGAAAGTACCAAAAGGATTGTATTTTTGATCGGCGGTGCTTTTGGTGTGGATGAACCGGTGCGTAGAAGAGCGCAGATGGTCTGGAGTCTGTCCAAGCTGGTTTTTCCCCATATGCTGGTCCGGCTGATCCTGGCGGAGCAGCTTTACAGAGCCTGCAGCATTATCCGTGGTGAGAAATACCATCACGTGTAGACTCCTTACAAAAATACATACCAAACGAAAAAATTGATTTTATGGAGCATTTAAGTGTTACGCTGGTTATTATAGTTATTACCTGTATTGTGTCCTTTATGGCGTTTTCCAATGAACAGTTAATGGGAAAGCTGATCTTTTATCCGCCCGCCATCAGCGAACATGGTCAATGGTACCGTTTTTTCAGTTGTGGATTCATCCATGGAGATTTTGGTCACCTGGCCTTTAATATGTATGCGTTCTATACCTTTGGAATTGTGGTTGAAGACAGTTTTGGTTATATTTTCGGATCAGGTTTTGGCAAATTTTTATATTTGCTGCTCTACGTTTCTGCTTTATTTGTTTGTTTACTACCTACCTACGTAAAAAATAAAAACAACTATGGCTACCAGAGTTTAGGAGCTTCAGGGGCGGTGTCGGCTGTTGTATTTGTGAGCATCTTACTGATGCCCACGGCCGAGATCGGACTGATATTCGTTCCCTTTCTAAGCTTACCTTCCTTTATATTCGGGGTTATCTATCTGGTTATCAGTGCCTGGCTGGATAAACGCGGGCGCTCCCGCATTAACCACTCTGCTCACCTGTATGGGGGGATATATGGGATCGCTTTTTTAATTCTGGCTTGTCAGCTATTTTCTCATTTTAATGTCCTGGCACAGTTCACCCTTCAGGTGCGAAGCTATTTTCAGATATAAATTAAAGGTCTGAAAGCAGCAATCCCTAATGTTCTCTGTTGTAGATAAATGCGCGTTCCATTTTTTCCATTCCTAGTTTGGGATAATAATCCACGGCACTCGGGGCGGCCAGCAGTAGGAGCATGGATTGTGGCCCGATTTCTCTTCTGGTCCTGGCCACCAGTTCTTTGCCAATGCCGGCACTCTGGTATTCCTTACGGACGGCCAGATCAGACAGGTAACAGCAATAACAAAAGTCTGTCAGGCTCCGGGCAATACCTACCAGCTGGTCACCATGCCAGGCGCTTACGATCAGGTCGGCCGCCTGAAACATCGCTTCAATCCGCGCCGGGTCTTCCGTAGGGCGGTTGATCCCTGAACTTTCCAGCACGGCTATAACAGCATTCACCGGAATATCTTTTCTTAAGGTGTACGTGATCTCCATAAATATCTGGGTTTGATATGTGTCTACCAAAATTACAGGATACAATCGATGCGTCCTGAAAAAGATAATTAACGAATGGCCGTTCGTGAAGCTGTTTTTTCCTCTTTTTTTACCTTCAGGGCGGTCTTTTTTTGTCTTTCCCACAGATTGCGAGTAATTTTGAGCACTTCTATACTATGTTAACAAAAAGAATTATTCCCTGCCTGGATATTAAAGATGGCAGAACAGTAAAAGGGGTGAATTTTGAAAGCCTGCGCGATGCCGGAGATCCGGTGGAACTGGGAAAGTTCTATGCTGATCAGGGGGCAGACGAGCTGGTTTTTCTCGATATCACGGCTACTGTGGAAAAAAGAAAGACCTTAAGGGAGCTGGTCAGTAAGATCGCCCGGCATATCAATATTCCATTTACAGTAGGAGGAGGCATCAGTTCTGTGGAAGACGGGAAGGCGCTGTTGGATAACGGAGCGGATAAGACTTCTGTGAACTCGGCTGCTTTTAAGCGTCCGGAACTCATTGGTGAACTTGCTGACAGTTTTGGCAGCCAGTGTGTGGTACTGGCCATTGATACCAAAAAAGAAGCGGACGGCCAGTGGTATGTTTATCTAAATGGCGGCAGACTCAAAACTGATATTCGTTGCGAGGACTGGGCCGCAAAGGGTGTCGAGTTGGGGGCGGGAGAAATCTTACTTACTTCCATGAATAATGACGGGACCAAACAGGGTTTTGCGCTGGATATTACAGAGCGGCTTGCCACGACTTTGCCGGTTCCTGTGATAGCGAGCGGCGGCGGCGGCACGGTAGCACATTTTATCGATGTCTTTGAGTCTGCCCACGCAGATGCAGCCCTGGCGGCAAGTATCTTCCATTTCAAGGAAATAGAAATCAGGGCATTAAAGCAAAAACTGGAAGGCGCAGGTATTCCTGTAAGATTATAGTATTAAATATTTAAGCGAAGAAAATAAAAATAATGGAAATCAATTATGCGAAATACCCTGATGGTTTAGTACCTGCCATTGTGCAGGATATTAAAACCGGTAAGGTGCTGATGCTGGGTTTTATGAATGAAGAAGCGGTCGCCAAAACCAGGCAGCTGGGTAAGGTGACTTTTTTCAGCAGATCCAAAAACAGACTCTGGACAAAGGGAGAAGAAAGTGAAAACTATCTGATCTTAAAAGATATGAAAGTAGATTGTGATCAGGACACTTTGTTGATTAAGGCAGAGCCATTAGGCCCTGTATGCCATACAGGTGCCGATACTTGCTGGGATGAAAAAAATGAATGTGGAAGTTTTCTGGTTCAGTTGGAAAACATCATTGAGCAACGTAAAACAGGGGGCGATGAAAAATCTTATGTAGCCGGCTTATTTAAAAAGGGCATTAATAAAATCGCCCAGAAAGTAGGGGAGGAAGCCGTAGAAGTGGTGATAGAGGCCAAGGATAATGATGAAGCGCTTTTTTTGAATGAAAGTGCTGATTTGCTTTTCCATTACCTGATTTTATTAAATGCCAAAGGTTACAGGTTGGAGGATGTCATGAACATATTGCGGGCCCGCCACCAGGCAGCCGTACAGCAATAAAAGAACGGGCATGATTTATGCCGGTTTTGTACATTATTTTTTAATATCTATATGATTTGTCCTGACAGACCTATTGCGATTCGTTATAAACACCTTTTACTTTGGTGTGTACTATCGTTTTGCCTGTTAAGTCAGCTGCAGGCGCAAAATATGATGACCGAGCTGAGCGATGAAGCTGAGCTGACCTGGTATAACAATCATTTTGCGGGCCTCGAGGATAGTGTGACCCATTATCAGGAGGCCATTAAGCAGCCGCAGATACCCGCTGAAAGAAGGCAGAATCTGGCAGCCTATCAAAGACAGCTAGGTGCCTACAGAACGGCTATGCGGGCATTCGTGGAGCGCCACAGCTCAGAAGATACTGCGGCAAAAGCACTCCTTATCAGTTGTTTCAGGGAGATTGAAATTAATCAGGATACCTTAAGGTCAATGGCTGCGCTTTTGACTGGTGCCGGCGAGGACAATACCTATGCCCGGTATCTGGAGCAGGAACTTAAGGGAAGGGCCAATAATCAGGTGGGTAAGGCATTTATCGACTTTTCTATGCCAGATGAAACGGGTAAGATGATTGCTACTGAAAATTACAGAGGTAAATATCTTTTGGTAAACTTCTGGGCCAGCTGGTGCGGCCCCTGCCGGGCTGAAATGCCGTCTTTTTTAGCTGTGTATCATCAGTTTAAAGGAAATCCTCTGGAGGTGATCGCCGTCAGTGTCGATACGGATAAAGCAGCGTGGATCAGAGCAAAGACGCAGGATCATACGGACTGGCTGAATACTTTTGATCACAAGGCCTGGAACAGCCCTGTCATCCGTAACTATGCCATTCACCGGATCCCGCAAAATATCCTCATCGGACCTGATGGAAATATCGTGGCTAAGAACATTTCCGCGGAAGGTCTTGTAAAACTGCTTAGCAAACAGGTGGCCGGCAGCCTGACAGGTACTGATTCTCCTGCAAAATGACCAATATACCTTATCTTCGCAATCCAAAAAACGAAATCATCTTATGTATCGCTCACATACCTGCGGTGAATTAACACTGTCTAATGTACACGAGGAAGTTACCTTATCCGGCTGGATTCAGACCATCCGTAAATTCGGTTCAATCACTTTTGTAGATCTCAGAGACCGCTATGGCATTACTCAGTTACTTTTTGGTGAATCTTTAAATGAGCGGTTGGACAGCATGCCACTGGGGCGTGAGTTTGTGCTTCAGGTCAGGGGAAAAGTAGCAGAACGTTCCAATAAGAACCTGCAAATACCCACAGGTGAAATAGAGATCCTGGTGGACAGTTTTTCTATCCTTAATAAATCAGCGGTGCCTCCCTTTACCATTCAGGATGACACGGATGGCGGAGAGGATCTTCGCATGAAATACCGTTATCTGGACCTGAGAAGAAATGCGGTAAAAAAGAATCTTCAGCTTCGTTACCAGGTAAGTCGCTCTGTGAGGAACTATCTGCATGAACAGGCATTCATGGATATTGAAACACCGTTTTTAATTAAATCTACCCCAGAAGGAGCAAGAGACTTTATTGTGCCTTCCCGCATGAATGAAGGAGAATTCTACGCACTGCCACAATCACCGCAGACCTTTAAGCAGCTGTTAATGATCAGTGGCTTCGACAGGTATTACCAGATCGTTAAATGCTTCAGGGATGAAGACCTCCGGGCAGACAGACAGCCTGAATTTACGCAGATCGACTGCGAGATGTCTTTCGTGGAACAGGAGGATGTACTCCGGATGTTTGAAGGACTGATCCGCCGGGTTTTTAAGGATGTACTGGCAAAGGAATACACTGAAGAGATTATCCGCCTGAGCTGGGAGGAGGCGATGTGGCGTTACGGTAATGACAAGCCGGATATCCGTTTTGGTATGGAGCTGGCAAATCTGAAGTTTCCCGGCCATACCTTTCCTGAAAAAGCGGCGGTTCCCGGCATATTCGAAGGGGTGGATTTTAAGGTGTTTAACGAAGCAGAGACCGTCGTGGCCATTGCGGTACCGGGGGCTGCTGAGTATTCGCGCAAGGAGCTCGATGAGCTGACTGCCTGGGTGAAAAGGCCTCAGATTGGTATGATGGGGCTGGCCTATGTGAAGTGTCAGCAAGAGGGCATCTATAAGAGCAGCATCGATAAATTCTATGACAGCGCCCGGCTGGCGCGCATCGGCGAAGCGACCGGTGCAAAACCTGGCGACCTGATTTTGATACTGGCCGGTAAGGAAGAACGTACCCGTAAGGCCATCAGTGAACTGCGGCTGGAAATGGGCAAACGCCTGGGGCTACGCAAGGCGGATGAGTATAAATTGCTTTGGGTACTGGATTTTCCGCTTTTTGAATATGCGCCGGACGAAAACCGCTGGGTGGCAAGGCATCACCCTTTTACAGCCCCCAAGCCTTCCGATATTGAACGCATGATCAGTAATGACCCCAAGATCAGTGATCCGGAAAAGTATCTGGAGCATCCGTATGCGACTATCAAGGCCAATGCATATGATATGGTACTTAACGGAAATGAAATCGGCGGTGGTTCTATCCGTATTTTCCAAAAAGAGCTGCAACAAAAGATGTTTGCGGCCTTGGGGATGGATGAAAAAGAAGCCGATGAAAAATTTGGGTTTCTATTGGGTGCCTTCCAATATGGTGCTCCCCCGCATGGCGGACTGGCCTTTGGTTTTGACAGACTTTGTGCCTTGCTGGGTGGCAGTGAGAGTATCCGGGATTTTATCGCCTTCCCTAAAAATAACAGCGGCCGTGATGTAATGATCGATGCGCCATCCGGTGTCGATCAAAAGCAGCTGGACGAACTCGGACTCAGGCTTGCACCGGGTGCCGGTCAACCGTGAGAATAATAATTGACAACTTATGAATCAAAAAAATCCCTGTAATGGCCTCCATTGCAGGGATTTTTTTGATTCATACAGCAGGGTTATAATTCTTTAATATCATAAATGGGAATTGGGGGCTCAAAAGATTGCCCGCTTTCCGGTTTGTTGTAGAGTAACATCACGATATCCATGCCGCGGACCACTCTGCCAAAAGCCGCGTAGCCCAGATGATCCGGATTATTAGCGCCGCCTGAGTCATAGCCAGGCTGGTCGCCAATGACGATAAAGAATTCAGAATTGGCAGATCCGGGTGCTTCCCGGGCCAGTGAGATAGTACCGGTTTTATGAAGGATGCCGGTTCTTTCAGTTGACTCGTGTGGGATGCCTTTTAAGGTTTGCAACTTATCTGGATTCGTTTGCCAGATGCCTCCCTGGATAAGCTCTGCCTTCGGCGCATCGGAGGCCTGATTGTCTGCGTTCAATACCCGGTAGAAGCTGGCATCTTTGTATAGATCCTCCTTGATATAGGATAGAAATGCCTTACAGGTCTCGGGTGCTTTGTCTGGATAGATCTCTACTTCAATATCTCCCAGCTTGGTTTCGATCAGTACATGCGGATGGGCATATTTCTTGCCACAGCTGTTAAATAGTGCCAGTATTAGTAAAGTAGCTGCCCAAAACAAAATAGATTTTTTAATCATGATAGGCGTCAAATTATTTTAAAACGATCGCTGCAAGCGCCGGTAAATGTACTTTAAGCCGGTAGTGTTTAGCTTTCTTATCCAGTGCTTCCACAGGGATCTCTGTATTATAGACATCACCGGTGCCCCAGTATTGGGCTTTATCGGTGTTAAATATTTCGGACCAATTGTTTTTGCCAAATAGCTCTAATTCCCAGTTCCAGTGAACTTCAGGGCGCATATTGAGGATAACGACCAGGTCGTCTTTAGAGGTAAGACCTTTTCTTTTAAAGACAATAACCGCCTGGTCTTCATGATGAAGGTTCACCCACTCGAAACCGGAACTGTCAAATTGTTTTTCGAAAAGAGCCCCCTCCCTGCGATATAATAAATTCAGGTCCCCGACGCATCTTTTCATCCCCTGATGGCTGGGCCACATCAGCAGTGACCAGGGAAGCTCGCTTTTGTAATTCCATTCTTCAGTGGCTGCAAACTCATTGCCCATGAAAAGGAGTTTGGCTCCCGGATGACAAAACATATAGGCATAGAGCAGACGCAGGTTGGCAAATTTTTGCCAATCATCTCCTGGCATTTTATAGATCATCGGGCTTTTGCCATGGACCACTTCGTCGTGGCTTAACGGTAACATAAAGTTCTCGTTGTAATAATAAGCCATACTGAATGTAAAGTCATTCTGGTGAAAAGGCCGGTACACCGGCTCCCGCTGAAAATATTTAATGGTGTCGTGCATCCAGCCCATCATCCATTTCATGCCAAAGCCCATGCCGCCCTGATAGGTAGGGTGGCTGATGCCGGGCCAGTCCGTGGATTCTTCAGCGATGACCTGAATATCCGGGAAATCCCGATACAGGGTCTCATTGAGTAATTTGACGAAGGCGATCGCCTCGGTATTGCCATTGCCCCCGAATTCATTGGGCTCCCACTGACCTTCCGCTCTGCTGTAATCCAGGCGGAGAATAGAACTGACGGCATCTACGCGAAGTCCGTCTGCATGAAATACCGCACACCAGTAATGAGCACTGGAAAGTAAAAAGCTGCGTACTTCTCCTCTTGAATAGTTAAAAATATAGGAATTCCAGTCCGGGTGATACCCTTTTCTCGAGTCTGCATATTCATATACATTTGAGCCGTCGAAACGGTACAGACCATGTGCATCTCTTGGGAAATGAGAAGGAACCCAATCCAGAATAACACCGATATTTTCATTATGGAAGGCGTCAATGAGTTTCATGAAATCCTCCGGGGTGCCAAATCGACTCGTAGGTGCAAAATAACCGACACCCTGGTATCCCCAACTTCCATCATAAGGAAACTCCATGACAGGCATCATTTCTACGTGCGTAAACCCCATTTCCCTGACATAGGGGACCAGCAGGTCGATCATATTCAGATAACTGTTGTAACTGTCTTCATTACCCGGATCTGGACGCATCCAGCTGCCCAGGTGCACTTCATAAACCGAAAAGGGGGCGTTTAGCCGGTTCACTTTCTTTCTTTTGCGCATCCACTCCATGTCTGACCATGGATATTCCGGCTGATAGGTGATCGTCGCTGTTAACGGTCTTCTCTCCCAGAAATGGGCGTACGGATCACCTTTATCCAATACAGCTGATTCGGGGGTGATAATACGGTATTTATAGAGTTCTCCCATTCCCAGCTCAGGTACAAATCCTTCCCAGATTCCTGAGCTGTCCTGACGGACAATCAAGGGGTGTGCGTCAGAATCCCATCCATTGAAATCGCCCACGACGCGGACGCTGGCTGCATTTGGCGCCCAGACGGCAAAATAGCTCCCTCTGGTGCCCATGACTTCTATCTGGTGATTGCCCAGCAATCTGTGCATACCGCAGTGAATGCCCTGCTGAAACAGCGTAATATCCTCATCTGTAAATAAGGAGTAGTTCCATACAGGTTTACTGCTGTCCACAAAATAACGTTGTTCATATTTCGTTTTCGGGGAAGTGGGCATGGTGGCTGTTCAATTTTTAAGCAATATACAACAATAGCAGCAATAATATTCTTGCTACTGAACCGATAATGTATTATTTTCACTAAATGAAAACGGTTCGCCATCAGTACCAAAGGGCAGCCTTTTTTGCATTCGTTCAATATGTTTGAATTTAAACCCATACTGAAAAATTTTCGTCTGCTTCTGGTGCTTTTGTGTTTATTAGGAGCAGCAAAAGCAGCATTTGCCCAAAAAGAAATAGGGGATATGACGCTCCATTATGAAATGGCAGCAGGTAATAATCAGCATCTGGATTCCAATATGATTGGAAGTGCCGCCAAGACCCTGTATATAAGGGGAGGGATGTCGCGTTCTACCATGTATTTTAATGGGTTCTCTCAGTCCATTATCTATAACCAAAACGGTGACAAAGCTTACGTGCTCTATCATCTTAATGATCAGGATTATATGTCTATTCTTTCCAGACCGCAATGGAAAGACCAATATAAACGGTATAAAGGCATGAAGGTCGATATTCTAAAAGACGTCCATAAGAAGATCCTGGGTTATAACTGTAATAAAGCAGTAGCCACTTTGATGGATGGCACTCAGATCAATATGTATTATACACCTGAATTGAAAACGACTGTTGGTGATAATCCTTATGAATTTAAGGAAGTTCCGGGACTGATCCTGGAATACGAAGCGCAGATCCTGCACAAATATAAAATCACTTTCACAGCCTCTAAAATTGATTTCAGCCCCGTTCCCGCAGCGCAATTTATCATTCCTAAAGAAGGTTACAGGCTGTTGGATCCCGATAAATTAAACAACGCACAATAAAAGCTGCAGGTTTTTAAAGATGTAGTTTTAAATTTAATTGACCATCAAGACTTTATAGTTTTGCTATACTTTGTATTTGTTTTAATGTTTATTTAAATTGTTAGCCAATATTTTCTCAATTGTTATTGCTTACCGGATTAAGATGATAAAATAGCGAAAATAGGTACATTCACTGCTAAATATGTCGCCAGAAACCAGCGGGCGACAGCGGGCTTATGTTTATTTTATCAAAATCAATTTAATGAAGAAACTTCTTTTAAGTGTATTATCACTAGGGGCATTAAGTTTACAGTTGTCTGCCCAGACCGTTACCCAGTTGGATAATCCTGTGGATTATGTCAATCCGCTTATGGGAACGGATTCCAAGTTTGAACTCTCTAACGGCAATACCTATCCTGCTATCGGTCTTCCCTGGGGTATGAATATGTGGACACCCCAAACGGGCGAGATGGGTAGTGGCTGGCAATATACCTATGGAGCAGATAAGATCAATGGGTTCAAGCAAACGCATCAGCCTTCTCCCTGGATGAATGATTACGGACAGTTCGCAATTATGCCTACCACAGGAGGCATAAAAGTAAACCAGAAGGCCCGGGCCAGTTGGTTTTCTCATAAGGCTGAAATTGTCAAACCCTATTATTATCAGGTATTTCTGGCGGACGCGAATGTGACTGCTGAATTAACACCAACAGAACGCTCTGCGCAGTTCCAGATGACGTATCCAAAGGATGACAGTGCCGCAATAGTGATAGATGCATTTGACAGGGGATCTTATATCAAGGTGATTCCTGAACAAAATAAGATTGTCGGTTATACTTCCAGATATTCCCGTGGCAAACTGAAAAATTTTAAGAACTATTTTGTGATCTATCTGGATAAGCCTTTTAGCTTTACACAGCTGTATAATGACAGTATACTGACAGACAAAAAAGAATTAGAGGCAAATCACGTGCTGGCAGTGATTGGTTTTCAGACGAAGCAGGGGGAAAAGGTACATGCCAGAGTCGCTTCTTCTTTTATCAGTGAGAAGCAGGCAGAGCTCAACCTGAAAAGGGAGCAGGGGAGCAAAGGCTTTGACCGGATGGTGGCTGATGGACGTAAAATCTGGAATGATCAGTTAGGACGCATTAAAGCAGAAGGCGGCACAGTTGATCAAACCCGCACATTTTATTCCTGCCTGTACCGTATGATGTTCTTTCCCAATAAGCTTTACGAGATCAATGAACACAATCAACCTGTGCACTGGAGCCCTTATACAGGAGAGATCAAGCCGGGATTTATGTTTGGTGGTACTGGCTTCTGGGATACGTTTAGGGCCCTGTACCCCTTCTTAAGCCTGGTATTTCCGGATATAAATAAAGAAATGCAACAAGGGCTTATCAATGACTTTAAAGAAGGAGGATGGCTGCCAGAATGGTCCAGCCCCGGGTATTCGAATATCATGCTGGGACAGAACTCTGCTTCCGTTGTGGCAGGAGCCTACCTGAAAGGTATCCGCGGGTATGATATTGAAACTTTATACAAGGCCATTGTACACGGTGCGCACAGTAAGGGACCTGAAGCTTCCGGCCGTCTGGGTTTTGAGGACTATGATCAGTATGGCTATATTCCCAGTGATTCCAAAACCGGCAACAGTGTTGCCCGTACGCTTGAATACGCTTATGACGACTATGCGATCTATGCACTTGGCAAGGCCCTGGGTAAACCAAAGGCAGAGACGGATAAATATAGAAAGCGCGCCCTGAATTATAAAAACGTATTTGATCCTTCCACTAATTTTATGCGGGGTAAAAATGCAGATGGTCATTTTGTTGCAGATTTTGATCCATATAGCTGGAGCCGTGATTTTATTGAAGGGAACAGCTGGCATTATACCTGGTCTGTATTCCAGGATGTGCAGGGGCTGGTAGATCTGATGGGAGGCAAGAAGTATTTTGTCCAGAAGCTGGATTCTGTTTTCTCCGCTCCTCCGATATTTGCTTCAGGAGGCAGAAAGGCACGCGGCATGATCCATGAGATGCGTGAGATGCAGGTAATGCACATGGGGCAGTATGCCCATGGTAATCAGCCGATCCAGCATATGATTTATCTGTATAATTATGCCGGTGAGCCATGGAAGGCACAACACTGGGTGAGAGAAGCGATGGAGAAATTATATAAAGCAACCCCGGATGGGTATTGTGGTGATGAAGATAACGGGCAGACTTCCGCCTGGTATGTTTTCTCTTCAATGGGCTTCTATCCGGTATGCCCGGCTTCCACGCAATACATTGTCGGCACGCCATTGTTTAAGAAAATGACCGTTCAATTGGAAAACGGGAAGTCATTTGTAATCAATGCACCTGATAACAGTGACGCGACCCCTTATATTGAAAGCATGAGGGTGAACGGTAAATCTTATACAAAAAACTTCATTAATCATAAAGATCTGCAAAATGGTGCTGTTATAGATGTGAAGATGGGCAGTCAGCCTAATAAACAAAGAGGAATTTCGGACGCAGACAGACCGTTCTCCCTTTCTTTAGAGAAATAGGTCTTTTGTTCTGGATTTAGGCAAACCGGGGCGTAATTTATCTTTTGTGGGATAAATTGCGCCCCGGTTTATTTATGGTCAGTGCAGCGGCCACAATGTATAGCTGGTTGTGGAGTTTTAAGTAAGCTGGTTACAAAAGGGTACTTGTTTATCAGCGCTGATAGAATCTACAGTGGCAATCAGATAAATTAAGTAACTTTATTTTGGATGAGATGAATATAGGTAGCCAATAACAAAGTCAGCATATGAAACAAATTTCAACGAATGTTAAAATAATCGATGCTTCACAGGGCACCACCCTGGGCGTCGCCGGCGATAACTACCGTGTGATTATTTCCGGGGAGCAGACCGGTAATACGTACGCAGTGTTCGATATGTTGGTTCCACCCGGAGGAGGCCCCGCCCCGCATCAGCATCTGGGCATGCAGGAGTTTTTTTACGTAACAGAAGGAGAACTGACCTTTAAGACAACCGCTGGTCACCAGAAGGTGACAACGGGCGGTTGTGTACAAATTCCTTTTGAAGGAGGTATTCACTGTTTTAAAAACGAGTCAGCGTCTATGGCGCGCGTACTATGTACGGTCATGCCTGCTGGGCTGGAACAGGTTTTCGCCCTTTTAGGACAGCCGGTAAAGCCTGGTGAATTTTTGCCACCTGTAGAAATTACCAGTGATATAGAAGATAAGTTGAAAAGGCTCAATAAACAGTTCAGTCAGACCATTTACCCGCCTGATTATCTGGATTAGCCAGCTTATTTTGGTCAACATAACCGGTTGCTTTATTGTACCTCACGCGGCGGGAGATATTTTATTACAGCATAAATTGCCTTATTGATGGCAGATAAGCATCTGTTCGATCCGGCGCCTTAATGGATTAAAACAAAAAGCAGGTTTATGCTGCAATGCAATAAGAAACCATATAAAAACCCGTACTTGATTCTCGCGTAACCGAAAGCGATCCCCATCATAATTTGCGGCAGGACAAAAATTGGATATACGAACCACATATTGAGGTACAGAGGAGTAAAGTTTGTGATATGGATCAATCCAAAGAGCAGGGCCACAGTAAAAAAAATGATTTTTCTTATATTTAACGGGACATGTATTACCCTTTCTCCAGTTCCTTTTTTTAAAAAGCATCCGATGATTAATACATCGAGCAACACCTCATAAACATATTTCGTGGTTTGATTTTCCAGATGCATCGACCTTAGAAACAATATAATAATAAGCGCGCCACCGGAAATGAGAAGATGCTTTATCTTATAATCCTGCCAGAGCCGGAACAGTGTTTCCTCCATAATGGGTGCAATGAAGGGTGCCCATAAATATTTAGTTAAAGGGTCAGCGATCATCTCTTTCATTTTATTGGACTGGGCTATGGAGATATGATATTGACTTTTAATGAGCCCGTCCGTTATAGCGATAAGGATTCCTGCTGCTATAAATGACAAAATGCACCATCCCCAGATCTTTATAACCTGGATTATCTTTTTTTTGAAGGAGAGCTCAATTGCAGTTGTACGGGGATATAGTTCCATTACGTATATAAGCGTCCGTCCGGACAGCTGTCTATCCGGCCTGAATTAAAAAGATCGCGGGTCGCTTATGAAGATCCATTTTAGTGTAAGCGCTTTTCCACCAGGACAGTTTCCGGGACTTGATATCTTCTTTTTCTGAGGTAATATCGACTGCCACACAAAGCCGGGTATCGCCACTACAGACACTTATGATATCCTCAAGTAACTGCATGTTACGATAGGGAGTTTCAATAAAGATCTGGGTACAGTTTGTTTTTTTAGAATCACTTTCCAGGGCCTGCAGGGCCTTTTTCCGCTCGGATCTCTCAATGGGTAAATAGCCTGAAAACTGAAATCTTTGCCCATTCATGCCGCTGGCCATCAGCGCGAGTAATATGGAGTTAGGCCCGACCATAGGCCGGACGGTCGCTCCGGTTTGCTGTGCGATCTCTACCAGCAGCTGCCCGGGATCGGCGACACCGGGACAACCCGCCTCACTGATGATTCCGATATTTTTCCCAGCCAGTAAATGTGTTTTAAATTCCGTGAGTAACCCTTCTTCCAGTTTGTGAATGGCGTACCACTGATAGTCGTCGATAACCATCTCTTTCCACCATTTTTTAAAGTAACGGCGTGCGGTTTTGATGTTTTCTGCAAAAAAAACATCACAGGACTTGATGCCGTCCAGTATATAGGCAGGTAATACATTAAAGGCTTTTTGATCGTCTTGTAATACAGTCGGGATTAGGTAAACTTGGCCAGTCATATCAGCGGTTCGTGTGTTGTTGTATGATTATTGGTCGGCGCCTTTGTCTTGTTTTTTTGATGCTTTCATTTTCTTGCCGATCTTAATTCTCAGGCTTCTGGGCTTGTGCGGGCGGCTGATGTCTTCCCCCAACAGTATGCCCCAGGGTTTAAGATCATCTACGCCGTCAAAAAATACTTTTAAGAATGCCATCATGGGCACGGCCAGGAACATACCAGGGATGCCCCAGATCTGGTTGCCGATGATAACCCCTACTATTGTGACTAATGCATTGATCTTGACTTTGGAGCCAACGACCTTTGGAAGAAGAATATTACTGTCAATTAAATGGACAACAGAGACGACAATCAGTACCCCGAAAATTGTGACAAGACTACCTGATGTGGCGGTGATAACCAGACACAAAATTGCCGCGGTAAAGATTCCCAGATAGGGGATCAGGTTCAGAAGCGCCACCAGAAAAGACATCAAAAGGGCATACTTGGCACCGATGATCATAAACCCTATAAAAAGAAAAATGGCTACGATCAGCATTTCAATCAATAAGCCAAAAATGTAATTGCGGATCACATACTTGGTCTTACCTAAAACAGCGGCCACAGCCTCACTATGTGTCTCTTTGAAACAGGCAATCAAAAACCGGACAATCAGATTCCGGTATAAGAGGAATAAAAAAGTATAGATCGGCACCAGAACGGTATATTCAATCACGGTAGAAACGGTCGAGACCGTAGTGCCGACCAGCGCCGGGGCACTATTCAGGACTTTGGTCCGGAGGTTTTCTACGGAGGTCTGCAGATTAATTGAACTTATATGAAAACGGTCCTGAATATAGGTCTGCATATTCCCTAATGCGGTATTCAGATGTGATTCCAATACGGGCAGATCTTGCTTAAAATCGATGAGCTGCTCGGAGATAAAATAGATAATGGCGCCGATCACAATAATGGCCACCACCATGCAGATGATCGCCGCAATGGCATGATGTACACCTTTACTCTCTAAATAGTTACAGGGCTTGATGAGGAAAATACAAATGATCGCTGCTATAAACAGCGGCACGAGAATGGTTTTGCCTACAAAGAGCAACCACAGCAAAAGGCAGATCATCAGCAGCACACTGCTGATCTTCATGTAAAAGGGGAAGGTTCTGTTCTCCATATAATACTGTTGTATATACAAACCTACTACAATACCAGCAATCAAAAAGAATAAAAACCCGATTTTTAGGACAATCATGGTATTTTTGTGGATATGGTGCAGCAGCGTTTCCTTGAATTTCAGAAGGCCAGCATTTGCTATTATCTTTACGGTAGTGGCCCGCAATTGGCATTTTGTTTCCATGGTTACAGCAATAATGCGTCTCTTTTTAGCTTATTGGAAGGTTCCCTGGGGGGGGATTATACCTTTATCGCCGTGGATCTGCCTTATCACGGAATGACCAGATGGGGGAGAGACAAAATGGAAGTAGCGGACTTAAATGGGGTATTGCAGGCAATTCTGAAAGCGGAGGGTCGTGGCCCGGATTATCTTCTGGTGGGCTTTAGTTTAGGCGCGAGAATAGGTATCTGCCTTTTTAACTATAATCCGGCTCCCGTTCGCAAAATGATTTTGCTGTCCCCTGACGGATTATACAGTTCATTATCATATAAGATCCTGGTTCGCACCCGGCTTGGACACCGCCTTATGGCCTGGTTGCTTAAAGACCCGCAGAAGTCACTACCCATGCTGAATTGGTTTTACCGGCATAAACTGATCAACAAAACGATATATACCTATGCATTTAGCTTTGTACATTCAAAAAGGCAAAGTACTTTGCTATATGCCCGGTGGGTCTCCATGTCCAAACTACATCCTAATCTGAAAAAATTTCAGCGACAGTTAAACATAAGTAAAGTGCCGGTACTGATGGTCTTCGGCAAAAAAGATCAGATCACGCCAACACAAAACGCCGATACCATCCGCAAATATCAAAATGAGTATTTGCATGTTTACAAATGGGATGCGGGGCACCTGCTATTAAAACCGCAATACCTGTCAAAGCTCACCGCATTGTTCATGAATAATTATCCTGTCAACTGATAACGATGGTCCAGATCCTGGTATATATTGTGATAGTGCTGCTTATCATCTACGGTTTTTTTATAATGCTGTACAGATATCTGTGGAGTAAGCTGCAGCATTTTTGGGTAGGTGAAAATGAGAAGGATGTTTTGAAGTCAGCGGGTGGCCGGAGGTTCAGCATAATAATACCAGCGCGTAATGAACAGGACAATATCGCATCCTGCCTTTACGCTATATTGCAAGGGAATTATCCTGCCTCTCTTTTTGATGTTACGGTAGTAGATGACTTCAGTACGGATGCCACCGGAGAAATTATACGCCGGATTCAATTAGAATACCCGGGGCAGGTTAAAATAATCGAGTTGGCGAAGGTTTTAGACACCCGGCCCATTAACTCTTATAAGAAAAAGGCACTGGAACTGGCAATAGGACAGTCTTCCGGAGACTGGATCGTTACTACAGACGCGGACTGCAGGGTGCCTGTTAACTGGCTGAATTGTTTTAACGATTATCTGGGCAGAACAGGAAAACGTTTTGTTGCAGCACCTGTGCGTTTTACAGACACCGGATCTTTTGTAAGTAAGTTCCAGTGTCTGGATTTTCTCAGCCTGCAAGGGGTTACGGGGGCCGCTGTGGCAGGAGGGCTCATGAGTATGTGTAATGGCGCCAACCTATGTTATGAAAAGCTATTTTTTTATGAGGTGGGAGGCTTTTCAGGTATCGATAAGTTAGCGAGCGGTGATGATATGTTTTTGATGCAAAAAATGCAGCAGCAACAGCCTGGTTCTACCGGGTACCTGTTTTCGCAGCAGGCAATTGTTTCCACACTGCCAATGCCAGACTGGCGCTCTTTTTTTAATCAGCGGATCCGGTGGGCCAGTAAGGCAGCTGCATATAAGGACTGGAAAATCAAATTGGTTCTATTGATTGTTTATTTATTGAACCTGGGTCTCGTAGCGCTGTTTTTATCGGGTTTGTTTTACCCCGCATTATTGGGAGGGTGGTTAGGACTGATTGTCTTCAAGTTTATTATAGAGTATTTTTTTATGCGGCCGGTTGCCCGCTTTTTCCGACAGGAAAAATTATTAAATTGGTTCCTGGTCATGCAACCCTTTCATACCTTTTATACGGTGATAGCCGGATGGCTGGGACTCTTTGGTAAATATAACTGGAAAGGCAGAAGCGTAAAATAAGCTAAATAGGCTGCATTCTTATCCTTTGGGGGGCATACCCAGTAGTTTTCTGCCCTCGTCGGATACATTTTCGAGGCTCCAGGCTGGTGTCCATACAATGACGGTTTGTACTTGATATGTTGGGAATTCCTGTAGTAATTTATTTTTGACCCCTTCCTGGATGGCTTCTCCTAAAGGGCAGTGAGGCGTTGAGAGCGTCATTGTAACCAGGATCTTTTGTGCCGGCGTAAACTCGATGCCGTAGACCAGGCCCAGGTCCATGATATTGACAAAAAGCTCAGGATCTATTACTTCATATAATCTTTGGAGGGCGACTGTTTTTTGCTCAAAAAACGGATCATCTGTCTGGAGCTTCTGGAGTAGTGGCATGAATAAAGATTGTTTTATGACGTAAGATAATGACAATGTTAAGGCCATAGCTGAGGCTAGTGCCGATCAGGCACAGCGTAGACGCTTTAATGAGCAGGTCAAGCTGAAGCAACAGGCCGGCTATCAGGCCGTAGAGCGCCAGAAGATATAACCACCATTGTAGCTGTAACAGATTTTGGCGGTAAAGTTCTTTCGGCAATGGGATTTTTCCTTTCCCGTTTAAATGCTTATAATGTCCGTTCCATACAATAAAGGGAAGTGTCTTAAACGTCATTCCCAGTACGAGGGCAGATAGCCATCCCAATATGGCCAGAAGGCCATAAATGATTTGACTGCGTATAGGCGGGCGCCACAAAACTATGAGTATCAGAGCAGCAATAGTCAGGCCCAGATTGATAAAAGACAAACCGGTGAAGCGAAGGGTAATGTCCAAAGGGCGTTTTATTCTGTTGTTATACACGTCTTTGAGGTACAGCATCCAACAGGCGATACCTGCCAGCAGCAGGATCAAATAAATGATAGCCCGGTCCGTAACGCCGTTAAGATAGCCATCGGTCAAAAATAAAAGCATTCCAGCGTTTATTAGCATATAGGCCTTTGTAAGCAGGTTGTTTTTACTTGATTTTCCCAGTAAAAACATCGGTATGAGTTTAGCACTGACACCAATAATCAATTGCAAAAACCAGCCTGCCAGACCCATATGTGCATGAAGCTTTAAAAGTTCCAGATGGTCTTTGCTGATATACGGATACCGGAGATTCCAGGCCAGTAAAAATCCTGCCAGTGTCGTCCAACAGAGCCATATAGCGGAAGTCAGGATAAAGTTTTTTTGAATACTGTATGAATCACAGATTTTGCTTGTGCCGGCTACATTGCAGACAAAAAGCAGGCTCGACAAAAATATCAGCCCTCCGCCAATGAGTCCCCAGACCGGAAAGACCGCGCCCAGAGAAGGCGTACACCAAAAACCGGCCGCCAGTAAAACGACACCCGTAAGCAGTAAAAGAAAAGATACGAATGCCAGCTTTTCGCTGAATAAGTTTCTTTCACAGATGACCGGAAGTAGCTGGTAGCCTGCGCCAAATATGATCATCGTGAGCCATCCGAGAACGGCAATATGTACTATGGAAAGTAAATGGAAATTGAAATAGCCGCCAGTAAGGCTGCCCGATTGAAAAAGCAGTAATATACTTAAGAGAATAAAAAACAGCGCGGCTATACCATAAAATGGCAATACAGCGCTATTTACCGGTGCTTTTGCAATATTTATTTTTGCCACTTTAGCTGATCGTTATGTGTTAATAACAGTTTTACCTCTGTGTCAGAGACAGGCAATACCAACACCCTAAAATCACCTGAGGCCTGCAGGTCTTCTAACAGGTAAACAGGAATTCTTTTATGATGCACGAGTAATCCATGACCCTTGGGAAGCTGTTCCAGGTATCGCAGGATTGTTTGCATCGGCCCCGGCATTTCAAGTTCGCGGACATCTGCCTGCTGTAAATCTGCCGGATTGAATCTGGATAATTCTTCCTGAAATTGGGCCTGCGTAACGGTTGTGATCAGATCTTTCCGGCTGTCAGCTTTGAGCTGTTGACTGGTATCCTTTACGTCGTTGCCGGAAGGCTTAAAAAAATAGCTGTATGTTAATCTGTCCTCCGGTTGCTCGCAGTAGGTGAGTGCTCCCTTGTTCTCTAACAGCCTTAACAGGGGCGTCGGAACAAAGGTGTTGACAATACACAAAGCTGTTGCCGGCGAAAGTTCTTTGTATGCTGCCATAATTTCTTTTAGCGGATCCTGCCCACCTGCCAGCATGGGCCGGACATCGAAAGTATGGATCTGGCGGTCTGGTAATGTTTTCAGCCAGCCGGGCCTGGGGCCGGGCGTATGCGCCTTTACGTTTTCCCTTAAATTGACATCAGTCTTAAAACCTAATGGGCGCAGCACCTGAAAAAACGCTTCCACGCTACATCCTCCGATCTCTGCCGCCTGCCTGATCGTTGTTCTGGAAGCCATCAGCTTTCTTAAAAGGGGATTACGTAATTTTTGCAGTGGCTTAGCCAGACGGGAAATCGCCTCCAGTGCCTTGGGCTGCTCCTTGAGTAACTGACTGATCTTTGTATCGCTATTAATCACCATGTTGATGCTTTTTAAGGTGGGTAAGCTATATCCAGGTACCGACTTTAGGTAAGAGGACCGTATTTTCCAGGTGCAGGTATCTGCTTAGTCTGAGATCGAATTGCGCCAGACGTTTGAAATAATATATATAGGAATCACAGGCGTCCTGCGGTGCTTTATATTGATTGGTGTGTGACCTGATATGATTCAGCAGATCCGCCAGGGTTTCATTCGCCTGTTTTTTAAGGATGGAACCGGCATAGAGCTGTTTTAATGAAATGGTGTCTGGTTCTGAACCCTGCTGCTCTGTCTGTTGCTCAATTTGCTTTACTGAATTGAATAATGCAGATTTCTCTTGTGTCAAATGAAAAAGCAAAGTTGCGAGCAACTGATCCTGATAAGCTTTTATTGATGCCAGTTCCGGATGCTGTCCCTGATGCCTCTGGCGGATGTTTTCTCCCAGGCCGTCCAGCTGCGGCGCCAGTGTCCTAAAATAACAGTGGTCTGTCTGCTCAATAAAATCACACAGGAATCCAGGAGCCCACCGGTCATATTGTAAGATAATGTCATCCTTTAGCAGATTCGCCGGTCCTTTGGCGGAGGCTTTGCTATTTGTATCATTGCTGTTTTCGCAGCTATAGTCCTGGCCCTTGGCTGCAAAAAAATCGGCTTTTTTCTGCTCTTTTTCAGCAAGTTCCTTTGTTTTTTCGCCTTCATTATCCGCCGGCGTTTTCTGAATCTGTATAAACCAGTCATCGGGGCCTTTGATCAGATATTCGAAAGTGAAATTATTACCCCTCTGGCCAAGCAATTGGTAATAAACTGGTTTTGGGTCATGGTCATTATGAATGATAAAATAATCTCCGGGTGTCAGCTTATCAAAATATTTAAAAATCGTTGGATGTTTTAACCTCGGTTCGATAAGGGTTACATCCAAGACCTTGTCCAGGTCAATGGAGGAGCCAAACTGTTCTATATTCATGATTATGAAGTATTTAATTATTTCCAAATATTGCTTTTGGTATAGCGGAACAAAGATACCATAAAAAATAATAAAAGATCTTTTTATCTTTTTTATTTAACCAAGGCCTGACTTAAATCCGGATGAAATTGTTAATATTATCTTATTGATCCGGCCGTAGTCTCATGAAAATCATAAATCCGGGCAAAACGCGTTATAATCTCTAAGTTCTCTTTACTTTTGCAGGCCAAATTTTAAGGTATGGTAGATTTATCCAACTTTGATCCTAATAGTGTCGGTAATCCGGAAAACGGCTTATTCGGCCTTCCCTTTAATAGTGTGGAAGACGCACAGCTGGTGATTTTGCCGGTTCCCTGGGAAGTTACTGTGAGTTACGGTTCTGGAGCAGCAAGAGCTATTGAACCCATCTTGAAAGCCAGCTTGCAGATTGACCTTTTTGACCCGGATTATCGTAACACCTGGCAAAAAGGCTTTTTTATGATGGATCTGGACAAAAAGATCCTGACCAAAAGCGATTATTTACGTAAAGAGGCTGAACTCTTCGTTGATTACATCTGCCACGGTGACGAAGTCGGTAAAAACAACTTCATGTGTAAAAGCATCCGCGATATCAATGAAGGAGGTGCCTATCTGAACAATTGGGTGTATGAGCATACTAAAAACCTGATCAGCAAGGGAAAACTTGTCGGTGTATTAGGAGGAGATCATAGTACGCCCTACGGTTATATAAAAGCGCTGGCTGAAACACATGAGTCCTTCGGTATTCTTCAAATTGATGCCCATTGTGACTTGAGAAAAGCCTATGAGGGTTTTACTTACTCTCACGCCTCTATAATGTACAATGTTTTAGAAGACGTCCCCCAGGTAAAGAAGCTGGTACAAATTGGTATTCGCGACTTCTGTGAGCAGGAGTGGGACTATATCCAGCAACATCCTGATCGTGTGAAGACGTTCTTTGACCGTCAGATCAAGGAGAGAATGTACGAAGGGGAGAGCTGGCAATTCCTGGTTGATGAAATCGTTGCTCAATTGCCGGATAAGGTGTATCTTTCTTTTGATATTGATGGTCTGGATCCCAAGCTTTGTCCAAATACGGGCACGCCGGTACAGGGTGGTTTTGAGGCATGCCAGGTGATCTATCTGATCAAAAAGATCGTTGCCAGCGGCCGAAAGCTCATAGGATTTGATCTGGTGGAAGTCGGCTCTAACAATGAGGTCGCTGACGCTAACGTAGGAGCGCGCATGTTATGGCATTTATGCAACTGGCTTACTATAAGTAACAATAAATAATCTATGGCCCAAAAAGAGTACGATTATCTGGTAACGCTGCGCAGAAATATTGACAAAAAAGTCAATACTGTTTCTGTTATATTATTAGTCATCAGTATTTGTATTTTTCTTTATACCGGAGCCCGTCTGATGGGGACAGCTTTTCAAAAACATGCAATCATCTGTTATGTAATTGCCGGTTTTTCAGGACTTTGGATTGTATTGAAGCAGTTGGGTAAAATAACTTATTACAGGCTGGCCTTCCTGGTAAGCGGAGCAGCACTTTTTTTTCCTCCGTTTCAGTTAACCTGGATAGGTATTTTGTTTTTGTTAATTGGTTTATTGGAAAAACAGGCCAAATTTCCACAGGAAGTTGGTTTTGACGCAGAAGGGATTACGACCAACGCGATCCCTAACAGATTTTATTCCTGGAAGGAGGTTACCAATGTTGTGCTTCGCGGCGGTATTCTCACCATCGATTTTAAAACCAATAAGTTATATCAAAAAGAGGTACAAAATAAAGTGTCCCGTGCACTGGAAGAAGAATTTAATTCATTCTGCCGTAAGCAATTAGAAAGCGTATCTGCCGTTAACACGGATGTGCCCAAATAACTGTCGAGCTATCCCTTTTGCCCCGGCAGTCTCCTTGGAGCGGTTCCAAATGATATCAGTTTAGCCTTTCCCCTTTCTTTGTAGTGATTATTTTTTGATCAATATCCGCAAGAAGCCGGCTTACCCTTCATTAAGGGGTTATATCCCGGTAATTTTGTAATTTTGCTCCCTTATTTATATATTATTTTATGTCCTTAACTTCATCTCCCTTTCTGCTGTATTCAGATGGCCAAGGCAATATATTTGAAGATACCTCTTTATATGCCATTGGTCGCTGTGGCTGGGATGCGCTCCCCGTAGATCCTGAGGACTGGATAGAATTACCTGACGGGGGAAATCTTTATGAATTGCCCGGGCGAAAAGGTATTGGCCTGGATGTTAACACAGGTGAACTGAGACTTTGTGAAAAAGGCTGGGCTGTGGCAGCTTTTATTCCTCCTGCCTATACAGGTCTTTTTCTGGCAGCCTATGAAACAACAGATCCAAAGGCGCCTAAACTGCCTTTATTCTGCTATACGGCAGCGGGATGGCATAAGGAAAAGCTATATGTGCCCGCCGTAAGGGTGGAGCAGGATATCCGGCAGGAATGTGCAGGATATAAAGATGACCTTGTGGAGGCTGGCGCCCTGGACATGCTTAAAAATTATCCGGATAACCGCCTGGTCCGGCATTTAATGGACAATTGTTGCAATACGTATCACTGCCCTGCCGCCCGTAACCTGTCGCTGGGCAGGTGGGAGTGTCCTGTACCGGTTTCTCCTGCCTGTAATGCCAACTGTCTGGGCTGTATTTCATTTCAGCCGGAAACGGAATCCATTGTATCGACGCAGGACAGGTTGACATTCAAACCGCGGGCAGAGGAAATTGTGGAGTTTACCGTACCGCATTTATTAAGTGCGCCTTATCCGATTGTCAGTTTTGGCCAGGGATGTGAAGGAGAGCCGCTGTTGATGTGGGAGACGATCAGGGAAGCTATTATTGAGATCCGTAAGCATACCGATAAGGGAAGCATTAATATCAATACAAACGGCTCCAAGCCGGAGGCCGTCCGGGAGCTCTGTGAAGCAGGGCTGAACAGTATCCGTGTTTCTATGAATTCTGCCCAAAAGAGCGTATATACAAAGTACTATATGCCTAATAATTATGTTTTTGAAGACATTGTTGAAAGCCTTAAAGTCGTAAAAAGCTTTGGCGGCTGGACCAGCATTAATTATTTTGTTTTCCCCGGCATGACCGATACAGAGGCAGAATATGACGCTTTAAGGAAACTGATCAGCGATACCGGCCTGAATATGATTCAATGGCGTAATTTTAACATTGATCCCGATTGGTATTTGTCGCACCAGGGGGTTGCGGACAGCCAGGAAATGATGGGCGTAAAACAGCTTATGGAGCAGATCCATGAAGAGTTTCCACAGCTGCGATATGGCTATTATAATCCACCGATCGAAAGGATTAAAGGAAGTTATGAGCGGGATTTCGCACATTAACTGTATTAAATTGTTTTAACCAACTATGGACATTAAAAAATCAGTCGCTTTTCATACACTGGGCTGTAAACTTAACTACTCAGAAACTTCAACGCTTTCCAGGATGCTGGAAGCGGAAGGTTTTGCTAAAAAAGAGTTTGACGATTTAGCGGACGTATATGTGATCAATACCTGTTCAGTAACAGATAATGCCGATAAGGAGTGCCGGCAACTGGTCAGGCGTATCGGCCGCAAAGCGCCGGAAAGCCTTGTGGTCATTACGGGATGCTATGCGCAGCTTAAACCCAAAGAAATATCAGAAATTCCCGGTGTCGACCTGGTTTTGGGCGCGGCAGAAAAGTTCAATATAGCAGATCATCTTAAAGAGCTTACCAAAGGAGATTCTACGCGTATTTCCAGTTGTGATATTGAGGACGTTACCGGTTTTAACAGCGCTTTTTCATTAAATGACCGTACCCGGACTTTCCTGAAGGTACAGGACGGGTGTGACTATACCTGTTCTTTTTGCACCATTCCAAAAGCAAGAGGAAAAAGCCGGTCCAGTGATATACAAAGTGTATTGGATAATGTCCGTAAAATCGCCGATACTGGCAACGTTAAAGAGGTGGTACTTACCGGCGTGAACCTGGGTGATTTTGGCAAGGGCCCGGACGGGCAGAAAAAATCTGAAGAACATTTTTACGATCTGATACAGGCGATTGATCAGTTAGAGGGTATTGAGCGTTACCGCATTTCTTCTATTGAACCCAATTTGCTCACGCCTGATATTATTTCTTTTGTTGCCGGCAGCAAACATTTTATGCCGCATTTTCATATTCCTTTACAGAGTGGGTCTAATAAAGTATTGGGGCTTATGCGCAGGAGATATCAGCGTGAACTCTATCTGGAACGGGTCCACGAGATCAAGAAATTAATGCCCCACTGTGGTATTGGTGTTGATGTCATCGTAGGATTTCCTTCAGAAACGGATCTGGAATTTAAAGAGACCTTCGACTTTATCCATCAACTGGACGTTAGTTATCTGCACGTTTTTACTTATTCAGAAAGGCCGGGTACAGCGGCTCTTGATATAGCTGATATAGTGCCTGTCCATGTCCGTCATGAACGCAATAAGATTCTCAGAAACCTTTCCTATAAGAAGATGCAATACTTCACAGCACAACAAAGCGGAAGCGAGCGTGTTGTTTTGTTTGAGGACCACAACAAAAATGGTATGATGGAAGGTTATACGGACAATTATATCCGTGTGACAACACCATTCAGAGACCAGTGGGCGGGCCAGCTGGTCGATTGGAAAATCAACTAATATGAATGATCAGTTATTTAAATAACATTTATGACTGATCTAACCTGATTTGTGAAGGAAATTTTGCAAAAGTAATGTTATTCTCTGGCATTAACAATCTATTGAATATTGGATTGTTATAAGACTTGCTATATATCTCTGCCATTATTTATGAATAATGAATGCAAATTTTGCACTTTCCGCATTCATTTTTTCAGAGCAGTGCTGTGTTAACGGGTATTTGCAGCTATGTTTTGCTGCAATTTTTGCATTATATTTTCTGCGTATTTCTACGCCTTCTTTTATATATTTTCTTGGGAGTTAGAGGCCGCTACTGCCGTGATGTTTTGAGCTGGGCTATTTTAATTTTTTCGTTTATTTTCACAACTGTGCAGGTTTTTGTTAATTCAAATTGTGTTTTTCAAATAGACTCCTGAGCTATTTCATTCCGTCACCTATATTTTGACCCGTTATGAAAAACTTCTATTGTAATTGTAATTCGCCCGATTTTCAGCTTTATTGTTTCCTGCTAACGAACATTTCGCCGGAAAGTAACTGTTAATTTCAACAGCCTATTTTCTGCAAAGCATGCTTTTGATGAGCTAAGGGTTTGCTATGTCTATACCCTTGGTGTCAAGCTATGTAGCCTGATGTGTGTTCTTCTTGATTCGTGTATTTCCTACGCTTTTTTTCATCTCTAAATCTAATAATTCATGAAACTAAACCAAGTATTCAAAAGCGGGATGCTATTGGCTTTTATTATGGCTTCCCTGTGCGCCGTGGCCCAGACCCAGCAGGTGTCCGGCTCGGTGGTCGACTCTTCAGGCAGCCCCATATCGGGGGTCTCTGTTAAGGTCACTGCTACTTCCAAAGGTACGCTGACCTTAACAGACGGGACCTTTTCTCTGAACGCTACACCTAAGGATTCATTAAGATTTGACTACATAGGTTATGAAAGTCAGACTGTACTGGTCGGCACACAAAAAAATATCCGGGTGACCCTGCACAGTTCTTCCCATGAATTAGCAGATGTCACCCTGGTGAGTGTGGGCTATGGGACACTGGACAAGTCTGAAGTTTCCAGTGCGATCACGCACCTGAATGCCAGTGACCTTTCTTCGGTTGCCGGCAATGGCGCATTAATGTCTATGCAAGGAAAGGTGTCGGGTTTAAACGTAACGAATACCGGGACGGGGGATCCGAACTCTTCACCCAGTATTCAGCTGAGAGGAGTTTCTTCCAGAAATGCGGGCCTTGGACCTTTGTATGTAATTAACGGCATTCCCGGTGGTAATATTGATAATTTAAACCAAAACGATATCCTCTCCATAGATGTATTGAAGGGAGGTGCTGCTTCTGCCATCTATGGGACACGGGGAAGTAATGGAGTCATTTTAATTACTACCAAGAAAGGAAGTTCAGATGCGAAGGTTGTGTATGACGGTTATCTTTCTTTAGATTTTCCAACCAATACGCTTCAGGTATTAAACCGGGAGCAGTTTCTGGCCCATGACCGGGGGACGGATTTTGGCAGTAATACGGATTGGCTGGCCGCGCTCACTAAATCTCCGGCAGTATCAAATAAACATACTTTGCAGTTTTCTGGCGGATCGTCCAATACAAATTATATCGGAACTGTGGATTACCGTAATGCACATGGAATTGATCTGAGGTCGTCCAAGACGGAATATGGTGCCAGGGTAAATATCAACCACCGGGCACAAAACAACTTATATGAGATCAGTTTTAATGTTGCACCCCGGTATGCAAAAACGAATATGGCGGATCGTGAATTTTTTGCCAAAGCCCTTTCGTTGAATCCGACCTTGTCTCCATATGATGATAAGGGCAATTATGCCTATATCAATAACGGAGGGTTGTTTCCTTTTAATCCTGTTGAGAAGTCCAATCTGGCAAAGAACCAGCAGGAAATTAAATACCTGGATCTAAGCGGCTCCTTTAAATTAAATATCGCTCCCGGTCTGAATACTATTGTAACAGGAGGAGAGGTGAGTTCTTCATTCAGAAATTATTTATTCGAACCTTCCATTCTTTCAACCCGGGATGAAGGCAATGGGGGGACAGGCCGGAACTATGCAAGACAGCAGCTGCAGGAAAGTGATCAAAAGAGCTTTGAATGGACAGGTAATTATGATGCGACCTTTAATAAACATAGCATAAAAGTCCTGGCAGGGTATTCTTATCAGCTCTTTACAAACTCCGGTTTTGGAGCGGCAAATGAGGGCTTTCCTTCAGATCTTTTGACCTGGGATAATTTAGGTACCGGTTCATACGGACAAGAGGAAGGAGTGGATAGTACGACCTCTTATCGTAATCAGTCCACCTTGATCGCCTTTTTCGGAAGGATTAACTATAACTTCGACAAGAAGTATTATCTGTCTGCCAGCCTGCGCCACGAAGGGTCCTCCAAGTTTGGCGCCAGTAATAAATGGGGTGATTTTCCCGCTGTTTCGGCTGCCTGGCGTGTAACCCAGGAGCCCTTTATGAAAAGCGTGGATTGGCTAAATGAACTCAAATTGAGGGTGGATTATGGTGAAACGGGTAATCAGGACTTTGACAGCTATAAATCATTGCTGACCTATTCGGGATATGGATTCTTTATGTTTAATCAAAATAATTATCAGGTTATCGGACCCAGTCAGACGCCTAATCCTTATTTAGTCTGGGAAAAAGCTCAGAATTTTAATTTAGGGGTTGATTTTGATATCTACAATGGCCTGCTTTCCGGTAGCCTTAACTATTATATACGCAAGAACAAGGATTTATTGGGGGACTATCCGATACCGGTACCGCCAAATATTCAACCCAACATTTATGCGAACGTAGGCACGATGAAAAACTCAGGGTTTGAATTACAGTTAGAGGCGCAAATTATCCGCCATAAAAACTTTACTTACACCGCTTCCTTTACCGGTGCGACCAATAGCAATGAATTTGTCAGTTTTTCCAACAATTTATATGAAGCTTCTAATTATTTAGATGTTGTTGGTATGCCGGCGCCGGGATCGCCCGGTAATTTGCAAAGATTGCAGGAAGGTAAAAGAATTGGCAGCTTTTATGGCCTTAAATCGGCAGGCGTAGACAGCACGGGTGCCTTGCTGGTATACAATAAGGACGGAGAAATCATCCGGGGTGATAAAGCAAATAATGACGACAAGCGGTTTATTGGTAACGGGTTGCCTAAATTTACTGCCAGCCTGGGTAATAATTTTACCTACAAGAACTGGGACCTGGGCATTTTCTTCAGAGGGGCATTTGGATATGATCTGTTTAACACAAGTGCTTTTTATCTGGGGACTCCTTCAACCCAGCAGGATGCGAACGTCCTGACTTCGGCCTATGGCAGCAGCAAATACGCAAAACTGACCAATCCGGCGACTACCGCGATTTTGTCAGACTATTTCCTGGAATCCGGTGATTTTGTTAAACTGGACAACATAACCTTGGGTTATACCCATTCCTTTAAAAACAAGTATGTCCGGCAATTAAGAGCTTATGTCACCGGCAGGAATCTAAAGACATTCACTAAGTTCACCGGCGGTGATCCTGAACTCATTCAGACCAACGGATTATACCCGGGAGTGACCAATAAGCTGGATTATTATCCTTCTTCACTTCAATTGATCTTTGGCTTACAGGTGACATTTTAAAGTACAGCCGTTCCGGCAATTATTTGAACAGTTAAAAGCAAAAAAATGCAATATAAAAATTGGATAAAATATACGTTTTTGAGCGTGATGGCATTGACGCTGTTGCTAGGCTCAAGTTGTACCAAATTAGACGAAAAGGTCTATGACCGAATCAAAGGAGAGGATTTTCCAAGTAACAAAAATGATGTCATCCGGAGCTTTTTGCGTCCATTTGAACATGCTTACTGGAGCATTCAGGGAGGCGGAACATTTATGCTCCAGGAGAACAGCTCTGATGAACTAATGACACCTAACCGGCAGGGAGACTGGTTCGATGGTGCGCAGTATCAAAGAGTGCATTACCATACCTGGACACCCAATGACGGTTATACCAGTGATGCATGGAATGCTTTCTACCAGGGTATCGCACTTTCTACCAATTCTCTGGAGGTGCTGAACAAGGTAGACCCGGTGGCAATGGGCATGGAGGAAAGTGAATTAAAGGATCTGAAAGCCGAGCTGCATACACTAAGGGCCTGGTTCCATCTCAGGGCTTTTGATTTCTACCGCAATGTTATTATTGTGGATTCTATCGGCAATAATACCAAGCCGATGACCCAGTCTACGCCGAAGCAAACATTCGATTTTATTGAAAAGGAGCTCCTGGACGCGATTCCGGATTTGCCGACTGTTGAGGACCTGGGAATCAATAATGCGATCGGCAGATGGACTAAGGCCGGAGCAGCCTCTTTACTGGTGCGACTGTATCTAAATGCGAAGGTATATATAGGGGAGGACAAATATGCCGAGTGTGCCAAAGTATGCCAGGATATACTGGATGGTAAATACGGTCATTATGAATTGGAAAACAGATGGGACGCACCATTTGATTATACGAACCCCACTTCACCGGAGACGATTTATGGTTTCCCGGGAAGCTTAAATCAAACACATCATCAGTATACAGACGGCATGTATTTTTGGGCTGTTACCTATCAGGCGCCCCGGTATTTTGGGTTCTCTGACTTCGGCGATGCCAACCCTAAATTTGCCCTCCAGCCTGGCAGAGATGTGGATAGCGTAGAATATTCATTTAAACTGGGTAAACCTTTTGTCAAATTTCAAAAGTATAAAGACGACTATCGTCTTAAGGTATATAAAAATTTAGGCAACAGCAAGAGAGAAGGGATGTTCCTGTATGGATATTTACCCTACATCAACAGCGAGGGAAAGAAGGATACTGTCCGAGGCAACAAAGGTCCTTATCCGTTATTTATCAGAGATCAGGTGGGTATGTTCCTGGACGCCAAACCAGGTACGAAGATAGCTGATAAAGAATCCGATATCAATCATGCGGATCATAATTCAGGGGTGTTTCCTGTTAAATATCCTTTCTATCCGGATGGAGATGATCACAGGATCACTTCTGCCTATGCGGAGATCAGGTTAGCAGAAATCTATTACTCGTTAGCGGAATGTAAATACCGTGCAGGTGACAAAGCCGGTGCAGCTGCCTTATTAAATGCCGTCAGGAAACGTAACTATCCCGCCGGTTCCAATAGCTTGTACAAAGCCGACGGCAGTCAGCTTACAGATCAGGAAATGCTCGACGAGTGGGGCCGGGAGTTCCTGGTAGAAGGCAGAAGAAGAACCGATATGATTCGTTGGGGTGTTTTTAATTCCGGCACATGGTGGGATAAAAAACCTGATGGGGATAATCATACCGAGATCTTTCCGATCGGTATTAATGTACTGAATGCTTCCGGGTCTTCTTTAAAGCAAAACCCCGGGTACTAGCCAGAGCGTCCTGGTAAATCCGGGCAAACATGATAGCAGCAAGTGCGTTGAGGCCCTTTGTTTAGGCGGCGGACTTGCTGCTCTATTACAAGCAAAAACACAGGCACCGCCTTGTTAAAAGGAAAGCTGGATATGGAAATATTTGAGAAAAACGTTATATTGTGTTTTGTTTTAACCTTTAAAAGAAAAATATCATGGCAGTATTAAAAGTAATAGAAGTGATGGCCAGCTCACCAAATAGCTGGGAAGATGCAGCCGCGCAGGCAGTTGCCGAAGCCTCTAAAACGCTTAAAGGGATCCGTTCTGTTTATGTTAAGGAGCAAAGCGCTGTTGTAACTGATAACAAGATATCGGAATACAGAGTAAATTTGAAGATCTCTTTTACTGTAGAGAATTAATCAGATTTTTTCTGAAAATAAAAGCCTGTCAGATTTTGCAAATAAATCTGACAGGCTTTTGTGCTTTAATAAAAAAAGGCAGGCCTATTGTCTGAGCTTTTTGTAAGCATTAATAAGCCCATTGGTAGAGCTGTCATGCGCAGAAACGGTTTCATCCCCTTTAAGTTCGGGAAGGATCTTGCCCGCGAGTTGTTTGCCCAATTCAACGCCCCATTGATCAAAGCTGAATATATTCCAGATCACGCCCTGTACGAAAATCTTATGCTCGTACAGTGCGATCAGACTACCCAGGGTTTCCGGCGTGATTTCTTTCACTAAAATGGAATTGGTCGGGCGGTTGCCTTCAAATACCTTGAAGGGGGCGATCTTTTTGATCTCTTCGGTGGATTTTCCCTGCGCTTTTAGTTCTTCAATGACGGTTTGTTCACTCTTACCGTTCATTAAAGCTTCTGTCTGTGCAAAGAAGTTACTGAGTAATTTAGGATGATGGTCTCCAATCGGGTTATGACTGATGGCAGGTGCAATAAAGTCAGCAGGTATAATGACGGTTCCCTGATGAATTAATTGATAAAAAGCATGTTGTCCATTGGTGCCGGGTTCTCCCCAGATCACAGGACCGGTGCTATAGGATACTTCGTCTCCTTTTCTGTCTACGCTTTTACCATTGCTTTCCATGTTTCCCTGCTGAAAGTACGCACTGAAGCGATGCAGGTACTGATCATAAGGTAAAATGGCTTCTGTCTGTGTACCAAAAAAGTTGGTATACCACAAGCCAACCAGAGCCATAATTACAGGAATATTTTCTTTGAAGGAGGCTGTCTTAAAATGTTCGTCCGTTTTATAGGCGCCTTTTAACAGCTGTTCAAAATTGTCATAGCCCACACTTAGTACGATAGACAGACCGATTGCGCTCCAAAGAGAGTAGCGGCCACCGACCCAATCCCAGAATTCAAACATATTAGCGGGGTCGATCCCGAATTTTTTTACTTCAGGCTCATTGGTAGAAAGCGCCACAAAGTGTTTGGCGACGTGGTGTTCATCTCCGGCAGCTTTTAAGAACCAGTCCCTGGCCGTATGGGCGTTGGTCATGGTTTCCTGTGTGGTGAAGGTCTTAGAGGCTATTAAAAATAATGTTTCTTCCGGTGTGATCTTTTTCAGGGTTTCTGCGATCTGGGTTCCATCCACATTGCTGACAAAATAAGGTTGGATACCCTCTACCCAATACGGCTTAAGGGCTTCTGTGACCATGACAGGGCCCAGGTCGCTGCCGCCGATGCCAATATTGACAATATATTTTATCTTTTTTCCGCTATAACCCGTCCAGGAGCCGCTGTGAATTTTTTCCGCAAAAGCCTTCATTTGTTCCAGAACCCGGTGGACATCTCCCATGACATCCCTGCCATCGCTTAAAACAGGCTTGCCGGAGAAATTTCTAAGGGCAGTATGCAAAACGGATCTGTTTTCAGTTTCATTGATCTTATCTCCGTTAAACATCGCCTCTATAGCAGAGGCTAACTGGCATTCCTCAGCCAGGTTCATCAGCAGGTTAAGGGTTTTTTCAGTGATGATGTTTTTAGAATAGTCGAAAAGTATATCGTTAAAGTTAAGGGAGAATTGATCAAACCGGGCAGCATCCTTTGCAAAGAGATTTTTCATCTGAGTCTGGCTCATTTCTTCCTGATAGTGTTTTTTCAGTAATATCCAGGCTTGTGTGGTCGTTGGGTTGATTTTCGGTAGCATGTCTATGATCGTATTTATAAGATGATAAAAAATTTACTTAAAATTATGCAGACAAAAATAACCCCAAAATCTATATTTAAGTGCTTTAATTTTGATATATACTATATTATTTTAATACCGTATACGGTTTTGTTATCAGGTACTTTCTGAAAGGAAGTATGATAATTTATCCACAAATAACGTTACCGCCGGCAAATTGGGCGCCACAAATACGCTAAATCATTATCTTGCATCACATATGGATAACTTTGTAGTATCAGCCAGGAAATACCGCCCGCAGACTTTCGATACGGTTGTAGGTCAAGGGCATATAACGACAACACTTAAGAATGCGATCAAAAACGGACAGCTGGCACATGCGTTTTTGTTTTGTGGTCCAAGAGGAGTGGGCAAGACGACCTGTGCCCGTATTTTAGCCAAAACAATCAACTGTGAAAATCCTCAGTCCAGCGGTGAGGCATGCGATGAATGCCCTTCCTGTAAACGGTTCAATGAGGGGACTTCACTTAATATACACGAACTGGATGCAGCCAGCAATAATTCGGTCGATGATATCCGGGCCCTGGTTGAACAGGTGAGGTTTGCGCCACAAGCCGGTAAGTATAAGGTATATATTGTGGATGAGGTTCATATGCTGAGTTCCAGTGCCTTCAACGCCTTTTTGAAGACCCTGGAAGAACCGCCTTCCTATGCTATATTTATTTTGGCGACAACAGAAAAGCATAAAATTCTTCCGACCATTCTGAGCAGGTGTCAGATTTTTGACTTTAAAAGGATTACCAATCAGGATACCGTCGGTCATTTGCAGGATATTGCCAGTAAAGAACATATTGAAGCGGAAAAAGCTGCCTTACAGCTGATCGCGCAGAAAAGCGAAGGCTGTATGCGTGATTCATTAAGTATTCTGGATAAAATTGTCAGTTTCACCAACGGTGAAGTGACCTATCAGAATACACTGGAACACCTTAATATTCTGGATGATGAATATTACTTTCAATTATTAGATGGCCTGGTGGCCCAGGATATGGCCACTGCTTTATTGTTATATGACCAGATCAATAAAAAAGGCTTCGAGGGAGATTTGGTCCTCAATGGCTTTGCTGGCTTTATCCGTAATTTATTGGTTTGCCAGCAACCTAAAGCTTTGGAATTATTAGACGTCGTTGAAGCGTTACAGCCAAAGTACAGGGAGATGGCCTCCAAGGTAGCTCCTTCCTTTCTGGTCAGTGCACTTAATATCCTAAATCAGGCGGAAGTTGAATATAAAATGGCGCGCAATAAAAGGCTCCATGTTGAGATGGCACTGATCAAGCTTAACTTCCTGCAGCAGGCCATCACCCTTGCTGTTGAGGAGGGTGGTAAGGTGGTAAAAAAAAAGCAGATTGACGGACCAATAGCTTATAGAGAAAGAAAGATCGCCGGGTATGGGGCGACTGCTTCCAAGTCTACGGCCCCGCCGGTCAGCCCCAAAACAGCTGAAGTACACCAACCGGGTGAAAGTGGTTCTGCCCTGTACGTTGAACCTTCATTGCCCGTTAAGCCTGCTAATAACCTGCCGCAGGCCAAAGCAGCTTCAGTGGCGGACGCTCAGCCGAAACCCGGGACCCTTACCGCAAGACCTGGCGGCACGCATGAACCGGACAGGTCGCCGGAACCTAAGCTGGAGGGCAGTACAGGAAATACGCTTATCAGGCCTTCTAAGAAGAATTTGCTGGATGCCATAAAGGCAAAAGTAGGCAGGGAGTATGAAGTGAAAGAAGTGGTGAATCCTGAACCGCTTACCATGGAAAAACTTCGCCCGCTTTGGGACCAGTTTGCAGACAGGCTCCTGGCAGAAGGTAAACACTCTGCTTCTAACACATTTAATGCGGCAATATTAACGATACAGTCCGAGGAGCTCTTCCAGATAGAAGTGCAGGCGGTCACACAGAAGAAAATCATTGAGCATGAAAAAATGATATTGCTGGATTATTTACAGAAACATTTTAAGAACCGGCTGCTGACCTTTACGCTCTATGTGCCGCCAAGTGCGATGGAAGTGAAACTTCCACCCAGCAGCAGAGAGCGCTTTGACGCGATGGTGATAAAAAACAGTGCCTTATTGGCACTCAAAGATCAATTACGACTCAATTTAGATTATTAAAACAACAAGACGGTTCCGCCGTTTATTATTTTAACCTAACGTTTATCTTATATGGATTACCTACAGGCCATTATTCTTGGAATTATTGAAGGCTTAACGGAATTTCTACCGGTTTCATCTACCGGGCATTTAATTATCGGCAGTTCTTTACTGGGTATTGATCCCGGGGATCAGTTTGTTCAGCTCTTTAATGTTGCGATTCAGCTAGGCACTATTTTGTCTGTTGTTGTGCTTTATTTTAAACGTTTTTTTAGATCACTGGATTTCTACTATAAACTATTTGTGGCCTTTATTCCTGCACTTGTATTAGGATTACTGTTCCATGAGCAGATCGACCAACTTCTGGGTAACGTAACTATTGTGGCAGTATGTTTACTGCTGGGAGGGATTTTCTTATTGTTTATCGAGCAACTCTTTAAGAACCCGAAATTGGACAATGCAGATGATGTCCCTTACCCAAGTGCTTTTAAGATAGGTGTATGGCAGTGCCTGGCGATGATCCCCGGCGTCAGCAGAAGTGCCGCCAGTATCATTGGCGGGATGCAGCAAAAGATGACAAAAAAGGCCGCAGCCGAGTTTTCTTTTTTTCTTGCGGTCCCCACCATGTTCGGAGCGACTGCAAAAAAACTATTTGATTTTTACAGGGCCGGTTTTGAGGTCAGCGCGCATCAGTGGGGCCTGTTAGGGGTGGGGAATCTGGTAGGTTTTATTGTAGCCATTATTGCCATTAAATCTTTCATCGGATTTGTAACAAAGCATGGCTTTAAGGCATTTGGTATTTATCGGATAATTGTAGGGCTCGCAATTCTTGCTTTAATTTTTTCCGGTCACAGCCTGCAAATGGTATAAAATAAGAAAACGCAATGGAAGTAACGGCGCCGTCAAAAGAAATGATCCGGGGTTGGGCCATGTACGACTGGGCCAACAGTGCGTATAACCTGGTAATCACTTCCACGATATTTCCGGTTTATTATGACGCGTTGACAGCCGTTAAGGATGCTGGCGGGACGGTTATCAGCCGACAGGTTGATTTTTTGGGCTGGCATTTAGAGAGTGGCGCCCTGTACAATTATGCAATCTCATTTGCTTATCTGGTGATCGCTTTTTTATCACCCATTTTGTCTTCTGTTGCAGACGGGAGAGGAAATAAAAAAAGGTTTCTCCAGTTTTTTTGCTATGTGGGAGCCTTGGCTTGTTGCCTGCTTTACTTTTTCACGAAAGATTACCTTGTATTGGGGTTGAGTGCCTGTATTATTGCGGCTATCGGCTATTGCGGTTCACTGGTCTTTTATAATGCCTATCTGCCTGAGATAGCGCCTGTAGAAATGCAGGACAAGGTCAGCGCCAAAGGATTTGCCTATGGGTATATAGGGAGTGTGATATTGCAGGTTATATGTTTTGTACTGGTGCTTGTTAAACCCTTTGGGATGTCAGACGGCCTTGCGGCCAGGCTTTCCTTTTTGCTGGTGGGGCTGTGGTGGCTTGGTTTTGCCCAGGTTACTTTTAGGGCTTTGCCGGACCGGTTGCACACTGGCAGCAGGCAGGTGACTTTATGGAATAACGGCCTCCGGGAATTAAAGAAAGTCCTGTCTGAGGTCAAAACAATGCCGGTACTTAAACGCTATCTGACCGCCTTTTTCTTCTATAGTATGGGTGTCCAGACGGTGATGATAGCAGCGACCCTGTTTGGCAGTCAGGAGCTGGGGCTTAAGGCTACCCAACTGATCAGCTGCATCCTGATAATACAATTAGTGGCTATCGGCGGCGCCCAGCTGATGGCATGGCTGTCGGGGAAATTTGGGAATGTAAAAGTGCTGTTATTTGTAGTCATCATCTGGATACTTATCTGTGTGATCGCCTATTTTATACAGACCGCAACAGGCTATTATGTAGTAGCCACCCTGGTGGGCATTGTAATGGGGGGAATACAAGCGCTTAGCCGTTCCACCTATTCTAAGTTTATGCCGGCGACAAAAGACACGGCCTCCTATTTTAGTCTTTATGACGTGAGCGAGAAAATTGCTATTGTTTTAGGAACTTTTAGCTTTGGATTTATTCAGCAACTGACTGGCAGCATGCGTTATTCCATCGTGGCGCTTGCGATATTCTTTCTGATTGGGTTTATCGCATTATGGACGATCAGAAGACGTGCTGCGGTGGTTGTGTAGCAGCAGGCTTTTATGGCATCCGTCCGGACTTTTCTGCCAGGTATTGCCGGTGTTTTTTTTTGATATTGATAATATTGGCTAAATTGTAATGGCAATTAATTCCGATAGACCATCAATTTGTTATCCAAAATCAGACTCCTGTATGGCCCAGCTCAAAGCACAATATGGTATTGATGCACCTGGTGTGATCCGTAGATTAATTATTATCGGAATTGGTCTTTATGTGTTGGGGATCTTCGTGCTGCCGAGATTTGATGCCGGTGCCTGGATCATTGCTTTGGACTGGGCAGTGTTATATACCGGTATTTTTCTGATTATTGAAGCCTTGCTCATGATCTGGTATAGCAAGTATGGTAAGCTCAGGCATCGCGACAGAATGCTGGCCTTATATTCCTTTACAGGGCATGAAAATGTTCTGGATGTCGGTGCAGGCAGGGGGCTGCTGGCGATCGGCGCCGCTAAAAATCTCACGGACGGGAAAGTGGTCGCATTAGATATCTGGCGGGCGCAGGACCTGTCAGAAAATACAAAACAAGCGCTTTTGTCAAATGTACGCCTGGAGGGGGTTGCTGACAGGGTGGAAGTACTGGAGGCTGATATTACAAAAACTGATCTGCCTGAAAATAGCTTTGATGTTGTTTTCAGCAACCTGTGCCTGCACAATATCACAAGCCAGGAAGGCCGTTGGGAGGCCTGCAGGGAAATTACCAGGCTCCTTAAAGCGGGTGGCGTGGCTATAGTGTCAGATTTTAAATATACGGCCACCTATCATAAATATTTTGTTGACTTAGGCTGCCAGGTGGAGAAAATAGGTACGTATATTTTCTCCACCTTTCCGGCGCTGACTGTGTTGAAAATTACCAGATCTGACCGGATTAAGGATACGTCTATTGATGACGGCCAGGCTTAGTGTTGCCGTTCAATCATATGATGAAACCAGACCTCGGTCGCATCATTGGGATCCGCATTATAATTGATTGAAAGTTCTTCTCCTTTGGCAATAGCTCTGACTGTCCTGATGGTAATGGTCTGATCGTCAAAATCCATTTCATAGACACAGTTTGAATTATAGCTATGGTTATATACAGAGACATATCCCAGTGCCACAGCAGCTTTTTTGCGAGACTTACCCCATTCAAAGATATAATTGAACAACTGCGTCTTCTCAATATGTTTGCGGTCTTTTGCTGATAACACGACAACCGGAGATATTTCGATTATCTGATCTTTTGCAATGGCCTCGGTAGTGAAGACTCCTCTGCCTTTATTGCCGGATAAGGCAATAGTGAGATAGGGCATGATCATGTTTACTGTAGAAATTTATGTGCTGGTAAAATTACGGCTTAAAATGCCAAAACGCAATTAATTTTAATCTTTCGTCAGAAGGCTCGCTATCTTGTCCAGATCATTTTTGCGGTCAAGTTCTCTTGTAGAAAGATAGCATTTGCCTACTTCAGCGGCCATATTGCCAATAATCATTTGGTGAGAAAGTGGCTTGAAATAGCAATCTTTTTTCGCAATATGATACTCTTCAAAATATCTGTCCAGGTCCATCTGACTGAATAATTTACCATTAGTGGCATCAATATAAAACAGGATCTGAGCCTGGAAAGAATGTGCTGAGGGCGTTTCCAGAAATCCTCGCTGAAAGCAGGCGAGAATGTGTTGATCTGGCACGGCAATTAGCTGAATGGGGATCTCGAGTGCCTCACAAAGATGTTGATAGAGTATGCCCGTAGATAAGGCATTGCCTTTTTTCTTCTCTAAAACAGAATGCAGGCAAAAATGTTCCATATGCTGGTAATTATTGCGTTCACTCTGAATTTTCTGGAACTGGAACAGGATTTTAGAAACCAGTGTCGCTGTCTCCAAAGAGGTTAAAAAATCATTAGTTTCCAGCCAAATCTCTCTTTTGATCTGACTTACACGCCGTCTTAAGCCATCAAGAGAGAGGTGAGGGTACGAATAACTGGCCACTAAATGACTGCCGGTTAAAAGATCATGTGTGCTTTCTGCATTCCACAGCTGAATTTCACTGATCAGGCTGTCGAATTGTACCTGCCGGATGATTTCACTTATGCGGTGTTGGATCTTATTGTCTTCGGTAACTTCACAAAGGTCCTCCAGGCAAGGGATAACTTCCCTGCCGTAAGTAATGATCCTTTTTGAGATCAGATGAAAGATTTCTTCATCCGGATCATCAATTAAAGAAAATAAGGCATTCAGCTCTGCGTTTAGATGCATGGCGCTTTGTGAAAATGATTAGAACAAAACAAAGCTAAAAAACGCTTAAATAAAAACAAAATAATCCACCAGTGTTAATAATTGGTGAAGCTCCCGGACCCAAAAGAGACAGTACCTGAAATAAAAGCAAATCATTTAAAAAAGTCGTACCTTTGCCAGAGTTCTTTGAGTCTGTTTGGCTGCATTAAATTACTACGGGGCTGTACCTGGTTTTGACAGCGCTAGTAGCGGTAAGTGTAAGCATGCAGCGCGTTGTGTAATTAGCGCTTAAATCTGAATACTCAACATTCAAATGGCAACAGACAGTTTGCTATGGCTGCCTAATTAGTTAATTAGACATCCGTTTGGGCCGCGTTGAACAGGTCGTCCTGTTACCAGGTTCCGCCGCCGACTCAAAATCAAACACAGGATGCTGTCACCTCAGGCTGTGCCGGTGGCAAAAGATTTATTCAGCTAAGGAATAGGTTGGTTGGTTCTTTTCCTGCCTTTTCCCGACAAGTAATAAGGAACTAAGCATGTAGAAAGCTTATGGTAGCGGCGTTTGGACAGGAGTTCGACTCTCCTCAGCTCCACATAGTTAAACACGACTTCAAAGATAAAAAAAGAGATTTTAATTACTGACACTTCGTTTGGTAATTAAAATCTCTTTTTTTTCTCTTTTTTTTAGTTACTGCGCCGAACCTGACTGTAATAAAATATGTACACTATATTGCATATCAGCTGATTATGTTATATTGCCTCAGATAAATTCATAACCGATTCTATTTGCTGCTGACTTAGAACCACATTTCCCACTACCACTACTGCCGGATTGGAAATGCCGGATTCACGGGCCATCTGGGCGATATTATTTACCCTGCCCGTTATCATTTTTTGGCGCGCGGTACATCCTTCCTGGATGATGGCAACCGGCATATTTTCTTTACCGTGCCGGATAAAGATTTCCATAATCGAAGACAGATGGCTGATCGCCATCAACAATACGATCGTAGACGAAGACTGGGCAGCAAGATAAATGTCAGATGAGAAATGGCCATCTCGTGTGGTGCCCGTCGCTACCCAAAAACTTTCACTGATTCCCCTGCAAGTAAGCGGGATCATTACTGAAGCAGGTACGGCAAGAGCGCTTGAAATCCCCTGAATGACTTTTATCTGCATGCCTACCGATCTTGCTGCCGCAATTTCTTCTGTTGCTCTTCCAAAAACAAAGGCGTCTCCTCCCTTTAAGCGGACAATTCTTTTATATTGACAGGAGGCTTTAATAATTAAATCACAGATCTGCTTTTGCGTAAAGGAATGTTGTCCTGCCCTTTTACCTACATATTGTGTTACGCATGACGGATTACAGTAATACAATAGAGCGGGATCAATTAAAGCGTCATATAAGACAAAGTCGGCCGATTTTAAGGCTTTTAGCGCTTTAACGGTGATGAGTTCCGGATCTCCCGGCCCGGCTCCCACTAAAAATAAGGTAGAATCATGTATCATTTTAATAGATTATAATTAAAAAAATATAATAAAATATTGTTCATTTATGTATAAAATTAAATTATAGATATAAATTTACAGTAAAAATAATCATTATGTTCTTGTTTTGATTATTATTTTGTATTAAATATTGATATGTAAAAATAAATAATATAATAAATGAAGAAAATAATTGTCGTAGGAAATGGCATGGTGGGCTATAAGTTTTGTGAGAAGATGGTCGCAAAAGCCCCTAAAGGAAGCTGTCATATTACGGTGCTGGCAGAGGAGCGGCGTCCGGCCTATGACCGGGTTCACCTGACTTCTTATATTAACGGTATTTCGGCGGAAGCCCTAACAATGGCGCCTATTTCGTGGTATGAGTCCCAAAATATTGATTTGCACCTGGGGGATGCAGCGGTTAATATTGACAGGCAGGCAAAAACAATTCGAACCGAGAGCGGAGCCCAGTGGTCTTATGATATTTTGGTCATGGCCACCGGCTCGGCGGCCATGGTGCCACCTATTCATGGGGTGGAAAAAAAGGGCGTTTTTGTTTACCGCACGATTGATGATCTGGATAAGATTATAGATTACGCCTCGGGTGTCAAAAAGGTGGCTGTATTAGGCGGTGGCTTATTGGGGCTGGAGGCTGCTAAAGCAATGGTAGACATCGGAATAGAGAAAACGTATGTCATAGAGTTCGCTCCTAAATTAATGCCACGTCAGCTGGATGATACTGGCGGCGCTGTATTACGCAGTAAATTAACCGCATTAGGCCTGAAGGTCCACACCCGCAAGCATACCTATCAGGTATTGGGAGAAGAAAAAGTTACCGGGATCCAGTTCGTGGATGAAAGTGAGCTCTCAGTAGAAATGTTGGTGATATCTACAGGGATAAACGCCCGTGATGAACTGGCCAGCGCAGCCGGCCTGACCACAGGGCCTCGCGGAGGTATTGTTGTTAATGACAGTATGGTAACAGCGGACAGCTCTATTTACGCGATAGGAGAATGCGCCGTTCATGAGGGAATCGTTTATGGGCTGGTTGCACCCGGATATGACATGGCGGAGGTTGCTACGACACACATCATTGCCAACTATCTGGACGGGGAGCGGAAGCAGCGGTCTTTTACTGGTTTTGATATGAGTACCAAACTGAAATTGATTGGTGTAGATGTAGCCAGCTTCGGAGATCCATTTTTAACTGCGGATAAAGCGCAGCATCTCATTTATGAGGATAAAGTTCACGGGATCTATAAGCGCTTGAATATATCACTGGATGGCAAATATCTGCTCGGCGGGGTTATGGTAGGAGAGGCTTCAAAGTATAATAATTTATTGCAGTATTATAAAAATAATATGCTGTTGCCAGAAGCGCTGGATACGTTGGTATTCCCGGAACAAAGCAGCGATAAACAACCAGCAGGCGCCGGTCTGGATGCACTTCCTGACGGTGCATTGATCTGTAGTTGTGAAGGGGTCACCAAGAGAGATATTTGTCAGGCGGTCAACCAGGGATATGAAACAGCGGATGCCGTTAAAAAGTGTACTAAGGCAGGTACAGGATGTGGTGGATGTATGCCCATTGTAAAAGACCTGGTGACGATGACGCTTAAAAACAACGGCAAAGAAGTACGGTCTGAAATCTGTGAGCATTTCCCTTATAGCAGGCAACAGCTTTATGACCTGATCAAGCTTGAGCGGTTGAGCTCTTTTGAGCAGGTGTTGAAAACCCATGGCAGCGGAGACGGGTGCGAAGTTTGTAAACCTGTTATCAGCTCTCTTGTTGCAAGTATTCTCAATGAGATGATTCTGAGTAAAAATAAGGATACTGCACAGGACAGCAATGATCGTTTTTTAGCTAATATCCAAAAAGGAGGTTCTTATTCTGTCGTGCCCAGAATACCCGGTGGTGAAATTACTCCGGACAAACTCCTGGTGATCGCAACTGTCGCCAAAAAGTATAACCTCTATACAAAGATTACCGGCGGGCAACGCATTGATATGTTTGGAGCACACTTGAGTGAATTGCCTTTGATCTGGAAAGAACTAATTGACGCCGGATTTGAAAGCGGGCATGCTTACGGGAAATCACTGAGAACAGTGAAGAGTTGTGTAGGTAGCACCTGGTGCCGGTTTGGACTCCATGACAGCGTAAGTTTTGCGATCCGGATCGAAAACCGTTACAAGGGGCTCAGAACACCGCATAAAATCAAATCGGCGGTCTCAGGATGTATTCGGGAATGTGCCGAGGCGCAGAGTAAGGACTTTGGCATTATTGCTACCGAAAAGGGATGGAATCTTTACGTATGCGGCAACGGGGGAAGTAAGCCGCAACATGCGCTGTTGCTTGCCCAGGATTTAGACAGCGACACCTGTATCCGGTATATCGACCGGTTTTTAATGTATTATATCAAGACGGCAGACCCCTTGACACGGACCGCTACCTGGCTCAATAAGCTGGAAGGGGGAATTGATTATCTGCGAAAAGTGGTTGTAGAGGATAGCTTAGGCAAAGCCGCAGAGTGGGAGGCTGAGATGCAGGCCGTTCTTGATCAATATGCCTGTGAATGGAAAGTAGCTGTTGAGGATCCTGCTATTCGTAAACGTTTTGCACACTTTGTTAATGCCCCAGAGCAAAATGATCCGACCATTGCCTTTGTGCCCCTGCGGGAGCAAAAACGCGTCGCGGAATGGTAATAATATTTATCTGATTTTTTAAAACAAATAAAATGAATCATACGAACATGATCAATGATGAATCTACTTTTTGGTTTCACGCCTGTCTGGCGGCCGATGTGCCTCATAACGGCGGTGTTTGTGTAAAGAGAGGAGAGGAGCAGATCGCCTTGTTTTATTTTGCAAGGACTGACAGTTGGTATGCTACCCAGAACCTTTGCCCTCATCGCCGCCAAATGGCGCTCAGCCGGGGAATGACTGGCTCCGCAGGAATAAGTGAGGAACCTAAAGTCGCTTGCCCGTTTCATAAGAAAACATTTTCGCTTCATACTGGCAAATGCTTGAGCGGAGAGGACTATCGGATCCGGGTATATCCTGTCAAAGTGGAAGCTGGGAATGTATATATAGGGAGCCGTCCGGTTCAGGGAGCTGTTCCGGCAGGCAGTGAATGCCACAGTGCCTGCCCGGGGCAGGTAATGGAAGATTTTTAAAAAAATTAAATTGGAATTATTTATGAATGCAGAAGCCGAGGTCTTGTTTTTTGGTGTATTAACAGAGGTGACTGGTGTTGACGCTCTCAGGCTCTGGGATGTCAGTGATACGGCCGGCGTTGAGAGAATTATTTTGAACAGATATCCTGAATTAAGAAACTTTACGTACCTGATTGCGCTGGATAAGCAGTTGATACAATCAAACAGGTTATTGAGTGTCAGTCATACGATTGCATTCATGCCGCCTTTTTCAGGAGGCTGATTTTATTAGAAATAAGGGGAGTATTTTACGTTTTCTACGCATTTGAACATTATAAATTGGAAGGTGATATGAAAAGAAGTCTTTTTATTCATGGCCCTATATCAGTAGCTTTTATATCTGCGCAGATCAGAAAGCATCAGTTAAAAACAAATACCGGGGCTTATCAAATATTTTTAGGACAGGTGAAGGCAGATCAGACGAAGGAGAATATGACAGGAATTCATTATACGGCTTATGAGGAAATGGCCTTGGAGCGGATGGCGCAGATAAGGCAGGCATTATTTGAAAAGTATCCTGTCAGGTGCCTTCATGTTTATCATAGTCTGGGCATGGTAAAGCCTGGAGACTGTTCTTTATTTATTTTTGTTTCAGCAGCTCAAAGCGGTACGGCAGTGGATGCCTGTCAGGAGTTGCTGCAAATGGTAAAAAAAGAATTGCCTGTATGGGGAAAAGAAATAATTGAGAAGGCCGGTTTTCAATGGAATATTGCATTAATGAAACGGGTTAAACCAACCTCTGGGTCAATTTAATTGGAATGGAATCCCTTTTTGGCTTTTGCAGGTATCTCGTCCGCATTGCCTTGAAATTATCCAAAAATAAGGGTACAGCCCTGGTTGTTTTTTTGGCCACAAAATAACAATCCGGTAAAAGTGTATGAAAGATCGTAATTTCAGGTTTAATTTTAAAATATGTCAACAAGTATTCATAAAGCGACGATAGATGGCCTGGACGCAATTGCTGCCATCTTTAATGCCTACCGTGTCTTTTACGAAGCACCAAGTAACATTGAACAAAGCAAGACATTTATTATGGATAGATTGAGCAATAACGACTCAATCATATTTTGTGCCTTTTCTGAGCAAAAAACTGTTACCGGGTTTACGCAATTGTACCCATCCTATTCATCTGTAAGCATGCGTAAGATCTGGATATTGAATGATCTGTTTGTTCAGCCTGATTTTAGAAATAGAGGTATAGGAAGAGCGTTAATTGCTAAAGCTATTGAATTTGCAAAACTGGATGGAGCAGTGAGGCTGTCGCTTAGCACTGCTAAGAATAATCCAGCTCAATTTCTATATGAAAAAACAGGCTTCAGGGAAAGCAGCTTTAAATTTTATAATTTTTCCCTTACCTGATAGAAATGGTTATTGCTCTAAAGTCTGCTGGACAAAATTTAGCCAATGTGTCTCGGGGATGGTTTTATCGATATAAAAATCCGGCATAATACCCTTACCGTCAATAGCCATATCCGGAATCCGCAGGCTTTTGGATAGGCTATATCCAAACCTGAACTGCTTATCCGGCGAGACGACGAAGTACATATTGGACATATCCAAAACACCGGCAGTGGTGTTGCCAAAAAGCTTTACTTTTAAGCTTTGCCGTGCTTCCAATAAAAACTGCTCTGCTGAACTTCCGTTATATTCGTTTGTTATGATGGCTACATGTTGCGGGTTTTTAAAAATACTATCCTGTTTATATATAGACACTGTCTGGCCTGGTTCCAGATTGACAAATTCTCCCAGATGACGTTGCAGTATAGGGTATTGCTTCTTGGCCCACAGGCTGAATTCTTTGGTAAGCCCGTATTGCTCCCAATGGTTATAAAAGTCGAGCATACGCCTGTTATTTAATTTTGTGGAGTACATCAGGACTCTCTGGGTCCGGATAGGGTTGGTGTAAAGAAACGGGAGAATATTATCATAGGTGGCATCGGAACCTCCACCATTATTTCTGATGTCTATGATCAGGTTCTCCGCAGATTTTAATAACGGTGCATTCGCTGTAATCAGGCTGTCAATATTTTTCTTTGCCCGGCTGTTAAAAGTGGGCACCCGAAACAGCACCGTTTTCTCAGATAACTTTTTAATAAAAGGAACTGAAGAGCACATTTCCTGATTATAGAGCTTTATTGTGTCATCTTCTTTAAAACCGGGATAGATTCTTGTCAGGTATATGTAATCCAGTTTCAGGGTGTTTTTGCCAATCATTTTGGCTTTGGTTATCTTTTCAGCAATATGATTGCCACGATAAAATATGGCGGAACTGTCTTGATTTATGTGAAGTTTCAGCTCAGATTTTTTCCAGCTGCTGTCTTCGGATGATAAAATGGCGCCTTCATACTGATTTCCTTTTTGAATGATTCCTATAATAGCCCCTGCAGTTTCCCAGATCCCGGTAAAAGAAGGCGGCGTTCTGGTGGCTAGTTTTTTTAACTGATCTTCCTGTAATCTGATTTGAGGCCACCTTTTTTGAGCGGTATTATCGCCCTGGCCATTGTATAGCGCAGAGATCGAAAAATGGTCTTTTCTAAAAAACAGCAGCCAGTCGTGAATGAGCTCAACGCATTGCTGTTTGGTGGATGCCTTTGAAATCTTGATCAGAATGCTGTCTGTGAAATTCTTATAAGCAGGCAGTCCTTTTTGGTCAATGATATACTGAAAGCCTGCATCATTTTTTTCAAAAGTTTCTTTCACCCATTTGAAGTTTTCTGCACAATTGCAATCTGATTGTGCGTGAACGATCGAAATACCGATAAGTGAGAAGAGAAGTGCAAATAATAAATGTTTCAAAGCGGAACGATTTTTTCAAATGTACAACAATTGAAAGTCAGTTTTTTTATCCTTCCCCAAAAAAAGAAGCAGCCCTCCATAAACCGGAGGACTGCTCTTATAAAATCTACTGAAACTATTATCAATATATCAGGATTAAGCCTGATCTTTCGCTTCGTTTTCTTCAGATTTTAATTTAGCCTTGATATCTGCTAAAGCACCAAGATCACCCAGGGTTGTTTTTTCAACTTTACTCTGGATCGCTTTCACAGCTTTCTTAGTGTTTTCAGTTTCTGCTCTTGCTTCTTTCTTGGCAGCCTCTTTTGTTTCATTAGCTGCTTGTTCCCAGATGCGGGCATGACTTAGAACGATACGTTTTTCATTTCTGTCGAATTCGATAACTACAAATTCAGCGGTATCATCCTGGCCGACACTTGTGCCATCTTCTTTGGCCAGGTGACGGTTAGGTACAAAACCTTCAAGACCATAAGGTAACTGAACCAGCGCACCTTTTTCGTCTTTGCGTGTTACAGTTGCTTCATGTCTGGTACCAACAGCGAAAGTGTCTTCCAGGGCATTCCAGGGATCTTCTTCGAGTTGTTTGTGACCTAACTGCAATTTGCGGTTTTCTTTATCGATAGACAAGATAACAGTGTCGATATTGTCACCGACTTTCACGTACTCAGATGGGTGGTTGAAACGCTTCAGCCAGCTAAGATCACTGATGTGGATCATTCCGCCGATACCTGGTTCCAGTTCAACAAATACACCGTATGGAGTGATGTTTTTCACCAGACCATTGTGTTTGCTGTGTTCAGGGAATTTATCTTCAATTGTATTCCATGGATCTTCTGTCAGTTGTTTGATAGAAAGGCTCATTTTGCGAGACTCTTTATCCAGGGTAACCACTTTAGCTTCATATTCATCATTTAATGTGAAGAATTCTTTAGCGTTGATTGGCGTGTTTGCCCAGGTGATTTCGCTTACGTGAACCAGACCTTCAACACCTGGCTGAATTTCCAGGAATGCACCATAGTCTTCAATGTTGACGACCTTACCTTTTACGGTAGCACCTTCAGTAATGTCTTCAGGCAGTACATCCCAAGGGTGTGGAGTCAGTTGTTTCAGACCCAGGCTGATACGACGTTTGTCGTCATCGAAGTCCAGAACAACCACTTGAATTTTCTGATCCAGTTTCAATACCTCAGATGGGTGGGAGATTCTGCCCCATGAAATATCTGTAATATAGAGTAAACCATCTAAGCCACCCAGGTCCATAAAGGCACCGAAGTCTGTGATGTTCTTCACAGTACCTTCTAATACCTGACCTTTTTCCAGCTGGCTGATGATCTGGGCACGTTGTGCTTCGATATCGCTTTCGATCAGTGCTTTGTGGGAAACAACGGCATTCTTGATGGTTTCATTAACTTTCACCACTTTGAATTCCATTGTCTTGCCTACAAACTGATCATAGTCCGTAACCGGTTTGACGTCGATCTGAGAACCTGGCAGGAAGGTTTCCATACCAAATACATCTACGATCAGACCGCCTTTCGTTTTGCTGGTAACGGTACCAGTAACAATTTCACCGGTTTTGTGTACTTCGACAATGCGCTCCCAGGCACGGAAAGTGCGGGCGGATTTACGGCTTAAGTGCAGGTTGCCCTGGCGGTCTTCTTTTTCAAGAACCATCACTTCCACTTCATCACCGACTTTCAAATCGGGTAAATCGCGGAATTCATTAAGAGAAATTAAACCGTCGCTTTTAAATCCGATGTTCACGACAGCGTCAGTCTTAGTCAGGCCTACGATAGTACCTTTAACTAATTCGCCATCTTCGATCTGGATAAAAGTATCTTCATATACTTTGCCATACTTTTCCTGATCTTCTTTTGAATAATGTGCCACATTGCGCTTGTCGATTGACCAATCGAAATCGTCATGTGCAGATTCAATAACTTCAGGTGCATTTGTTGTCGCTGTTGAAGCTTCAGGCTGAGTTGCAGCCGCTGCTTGTTCCTGTTCAGCGTTTGGATTAACAATATTGTTTTCGCTCATAAAAAAATCCCGAGGGTTTTGATTCGGGACTGCAAAATTAAACAATTCTCAGCATAAATGACGTACTAAGGCCTGATTTTCTCTTATTTTCAGCGAATTTAACCATGAATTTCTGATGCCATTACCTGCCATTCTTTAACCTTCCTGCCTGTGTAAATGGATTATGCGTGTAAAGTGCTGATATCTATTAATTTATAGAGCCGGGGCCTGGAAGTAAATCTTAATTTCCAGACCCCGGCTCTATCAACTATATTAACCCCTTTATTATTTTTTGCTTTCTTTAGCCCAGCTGTCTTTTAGCCCAACAGTCTGGTTAAAAACAGGCTTTTCCCCGTTGGCGGTGCTATCCTGCACAAAGTAGCCTTTTCGCAGAAATTGATAGGGCAGTCCAGGCTGATCCTCAACAACAGCAGGCTCAGCCAGGGCTAAATCATTGACGATAAGCGATGCCGGGTTAAGATAATCCTTATAATCACCCTCGGCAGTATTCATGTCTTCCACGGTAAAGAGCCGGTCGTATAGCTTCAGGGTAATGGGGGCATGATGGCTGGCGCTTACCCAGTGAAGGGTCCCTTTCGCTTTGAGTGTGCTGTCACCGCTGCCGCTTTTACTTTCGGGGAAATAAGTACAGTTGATCTGCGTGATATTCCCGTCTTTATCCTGCTCAAAACTGTCACAGCGGACAATATAGCCATATTTCAGACGTACCATTTTCCCGGGTGCCAGGCGGAAGAACTTTTTGGGTGGGTCGACCATAAAGTCCTCTTTTTCAATATAAAGCTCTTTGGTAAAAGGAATTTTTCTGAATGTCTTTTCTTCTACTTCCGGATTGTCTTCACCTTCCAGATAGTCAATTTGATCCTCGGGGAAATTGGTGATAACCAATTTGACCGGGTCAAAAACAACCATTCTCCTGGTTGCTGTCTTATTGAGATCTTCCCGGACAAAGTATTCCAGTAAGCTCAGGTCAATAAGGTTCTCCCTTTTAGCTACGCCGATCTGTCTGGAAAACTCCCGGATGGCCTTTGGTGTATACCCACGTCTGCGCATACCGGAAATCGTCGGCATTCTTGGGTCGTCCCAGCCTTCAACGATATGATCATTGACCAGTGTGAGGAGTTTGCGCTTACTCATGACCGTATAAGTCATGTTGAGTCTTGCGAACTCATACTGATGGGAAGGGAATATTTCCAGCTGTTCAATCAGCCAGTCATATAACGGGCGGTGCGGTACAAATTCCAGGGTACAAACAGAGTGGGTGATATGTTCAATACTGTCACTCTGCCCATGCGCGAAATCATACATCGGGTAAATACACCACTGGTCACCTGTTCTGTGGTGCGTGGCATGTTTGATCCTGTAAAGCAACGGATCACGCAGGAGCATATTTGGTGCAGCCATATCGATCTTTGCCCGGAGTACTTTCTCTCCGTCCTTGTATTTGCCTGCACGCATCTGTTCAAATAACTCGAGGTTTTCTTCCACAGAGCGGGAGCGATACTGATTAGCGGTACCAGGTTGGGTAGGCGTACCTTTTGCCGCAGCAATCTGTTCGCTGGTGCTGTCATCTACGTAGGCCAGCCCCTTTTTTATAAGCGTTACCGCAAATTGATATAGCTGTTCAAAGTAGTCAGAAGTATAGAGTTCTTTGGCCCAGTCAAAGCCCAGCCACTTAATATCGGCTTTAATGCTTTCAACATATTCGGTTTCTTCTTTTTCGGGATTCGTGTCATCAAAACGAAGGTTTGTCTTACCCTTATAACGAGCGGCAAGTCCGAAATTCAGGCAGATGCTTTTGGCATGACCGATATGCAGGTACCCGTTGGGTTCCGGAGGAAACCTGGTTATGATTTCGTCGTATTTACCCGAGTTCAGGTCATTTTCAATGATCTCTTCTATAAAATTTAGTGACTTCTCTTCTGACATATACTATTTTGAGTTCTTTTTCTGATAAATTTGATGGCTGTCCTAAAAAATCAAAATTACAATAAAGGCAGCAATTCCTGCTGCCTTTCACTGAAGTGCCGTTTGGACGGTACTGTCTTCGCTTATGGATATGGACAGCGTTATTGGTATCCCAGAATTTTTAACATACTCTGAGCGGTCTGCTCCTTCGCATAAACCCAGGTATCCAATTGCCCGTTTTTGTCATATTCCACAATAATGTGTTTGGGAGAGGGGATCAGGCAATGCTTAATGCCCCCATATCCGCTGATCTGGTCCTGATAGGCGCCTGTATGGAAAAAGCCCACGTAAAGCGGTTTTTTGTTTTCCTCATCCTCCGGATCCTGACTTTTGGTCTTAGGCAGGAATACTTCATTGATATGTTCCTCTGAATCGTAGTAATCGTGTCCGTCACAGGTGATGCCGCCCAGCACCACACGCTGATATTCATTGTCCCATTTATTTATGGGCAACATAAGGAATTTCTCGCCGATACCCCAGGTGTCGGGAAGGGTGGTGATAAAGGAAGAATCAATCATATACCAGGTTTCCCTGTCATTTTGTATCTTTTCACCGATAACAGAATAGATATGGGCCATGCTTTCTCCCACGGTAAAACTGCCAAACTCTGTAAAGATATTGGGCATTGGCACCTTGGCCTTTTTACAGGCCTTTTTGATGTTACCGACGATCTCATTGATCATAAACTGGTAATCGTATTCAAAGGCCAAAGAGTGTTTGATCGGAAAACCGCCGCCAATATTAATGCTGTCCAGCTCGGGACATATTTTCTTGAGCTGGCAATAGAGGTTGATGCTTTTATTTAATTCTGACCAGTAATAGATGTCATCCTTGATGCCTTTATTGAGAAAGATATGCAGCATCTTCAACTGAAACTTATCTTCGTTGCCTTCAATCTCATCTACATAGAACTCCAGAATGTCCCTGGCTTTAATGCCAAGCCTGGAGGTATAGAAAGGAAAACTCGGCTCTTCTTCTGCTGCAATGCGTATACCCAGCTTAAAAGGTTCACCGGTACGGATACGCCCTTTATACATTTGTAATTCCTCTTTGTTATCCAGTACGGGGATTACATTTTTAAAGCCAGAATTAATTAACTTGGCGATCCGGCTGGTATAGGCTTTTTGTTTAAAGCCGTTACAGATAATATGGGTCTCTTTTGAGATCTTTTTCCTTTTATATAACTGATTGATGATCTCAATATCGTATGCATAGGAAGTCTCCAGATGAATATTATGCTTTAGCGTTTCCTCCACTACAAAAGAGAAGTGAGAACTTTTGGTGCAATAACAATAATAGTAATCACCTTCATATTTATGCTTCTTAAATGCCTTCTCAAAGTACTCCTTGGCACGATTGATATTGATCCCGATTTTCGGCAGGAAGGTCAATTTTAGCGGTGTACCATATTTTTCGATGATAGGTTGCAGGTCGAGCCCGTTAAATTCTAAATAGCCGCTTTTTTTATTGAGATCTACACCTTCCTGAGGGAAGTGGAAGGTTTGTTTCACCAGATCGGTGTAAGAATTATTCATGTGCAAAAAAGAAAAAAATCTGAATATAAATTTTTAACGCTACAAAAGTAACTTAAATTATTGGATGCTGTTTTGCTTATTCACCGAATATTTTACAGGTTCCTGAACTTTTGGCAACTTTAAGCCCCGGGGATGCAAAAAAGGACAGGGACTGCATAACAGAACCTGTCCTTTTGTAGTCATAGGGGCTGTCATCAGCCTCTATAGAAGCTTATTTTACAGAATCAACCAATGCTTTGAAAGCTTCAGGCTCATTCATTGCCATATCAGCAAGAACCTTACGGTTCAGCTCGATACCTTTCTGGTTTAACTTGTGTATAAATTCGCTGTAAGTCAAACCTTCCTGACGGACACCTGCGTTGATACGGGCGATCCACAGCTGACGGTATTCGCGTTTTTTCAGTTTACGGCCTACATAGCTGTAGGTCATCCCTTTTTCAACGACGTTTTTGGCGACGGTATATACGTTTTTACGTTTGCCGTAAAAACCCTTGGCTTGTTTTAAGATCCTTTTTCTTCTTGCCCTTGATGCTACTGCATTTACTGAACGTGGCATATACTAAATTTTTAAACCGGAGAACCGGTGATTTTTTAAATTGATTTTTCCTTTATAAACTTAACTGCTTACCGTTATTATCTTAAACGGAGTAAACGCTGCACAAATGGCTTGTGAGAAGGCGCTACAGTACCTTTGATACGAAGTGCTCTTTTACGTTTAGTGGATTTTTTGGTAAGAATGTGGCGTTTGAAAGGTTTTTGGTGCATCAATTCGCCGGTACCTGTTACTTTGAAGCGTTTCTTTGCGCTTGAGTTTGTTTTAACTTTAGGCATGTTTAATAATCTAAAAGATTACACTCTGCTGGCGGTTCCACCCCATGTGAAACACTTGTTGGGCCTTACGAGTAATATTTTCCCGATTTTGGGATGGCAAAGGTACGGAAATTAAATAATATGGGCAAAATCAATTTGGAATTGAGGGAAAAGGCCTTCAAACCGCGGCAAACTTACAATTATAAGCGTGTTTTTCAATTACCTTTGCGCTGAATTATGAAAACGACCGCAGTAAGACAATTTACAGAAAAAGGGATTCATTTATTCTTCGTTCAGTTAAAATATGGCATTCTGCTTCTGAAAAGAAGGATGACTGAACGCCAATTTCTTATTTTTTGCTGCTTGGTGGTCGGCTGCCTGGCCAGCCTGGGGGCTATTGCACTGAAACTATTTGTGGTAAAACTAGAGCATTTTTTCTTTGAGAGTTCCAGTTTAGGCGATATTGTCTGGTATCAGGCCCTGACACCGATTCTGGGAATTGGTCTGAGCAGCCTGCTGATAGAGAAGGTGTATAAATCTGAGTTTAGGAAAGGCAATGACAAGATTGTCTATGCCATTGCCAAAAAATCCTCAGATCTTCCTTTTAGTCAGTGTTATTCGCATATTACAACGGCGGGTTTGACCGTAGGCTTAGGCGGCTCCTGCGGGCTGGAGTCTCCCATGGTGGCGACCGGCGCCGCTATCGGATCTAATCTGGGCCGGGCCACTTTTTTGCCCTACAAAGAAAGAACGCTTTTACTGGCCTGCGGGATCGCTTCTGGCATCTCTTCGGCATTTGGTGCACCTATCGCAGGGATCCTCTTTGCGTTAGAAGTACTCATGATTGATGTATCTATAGCCTCGTTTATTCCGTTATTAATGTCGTCTGCTACGGGTGCTTTGTTAGCTAAAGTGATTCTTGGCGATAACGTTCTTTTAACGTTTAATACGATAAGGGATTTTGATTCCAATAATATTTTTCTCTACCTGGGTCTGGGGCTGCTGGCTGGGTGTCTTTGTCTGTTTTACACGCGGACTTACCACTGGATCGATCATAAATTTGCCGCAATGGCGAGCCCGGTCAGGCGCTGGATCGTCGGATCGTTATTGCTTGGCGTGCTCATTTTCTTATTTCCCCAGATCTTTGGAGAAGGTTATATGTTTGTTAAGACGCTGGCCGAAACAGGACAGATCCCGCATAATTCAATTCTGATTGCTCATACCCATAATGAATGGTTGATCTGGCTATTTATATGTGGTATTATGCTTTTTAAGATCTTCGGAACTGCATTTACCATTATGGGCGGGGGGAATGGGGGCAGTTTTGCGCCCTCTCTGGTCATAGGGGCTTTGCTGGGTTTTGTTGTTGGACGCTTTTTTCAGCTGATTGGTTATACAGATGTGCCTGTGACCAATTTGATCGTGGTGGGGATGGCAGGAATGCTCAGCGGTTTGTTTTTTGCGCCGTTGACTGCTATATTTCTGGCAGCAGAAGTGACCAATGGCTATTCCTTATTTATACCACTGATGATGGTTGCGGCGATCAGCTTCTTTGTGGTAAAGTCGTTTGAACCGCTTTCTCTGGAGATGAAAAAGCTTTCGCAGCAGTCAGAACTGGATCCGACTGACAGGGACCGGTTTGCACTCAGCCGTTTAGAGCTTCGTTTTTTGATCAGTAAGGAGTATCCTGTTTTTCAGTTACATACGGATCTGGTAACCATGCTTGAAGTTATCCGCAGTTCAGATAAAGATGTATATGCGGTCGTTGGGGAAGGAGAACAGCAGCAACTTGAAGGCGTAATCTACCTCAACGATATAAAATCGATACTTTTTGATGATAAAAAAAGGGAAGAAAATCTAAGAGTCACGGCCGGAGACCTGATGATGAAACAAAGCACCCTGACGATCAAAGATGATATGCATTCTGCCATCCATAAATTTGAAAAGCTGCATTCTGCCAAAAATGTACTGCCTGTGGTCGATGAACAGGGCGTGTGGTTAGGCTTTATATCCAAGGCGTCCATACTGGATAAATACCGGAGCGAAATTATACGGATGGTATAAGCTAAAAACGTAGTACCTTTGCCCCGCAATTCGCCCGTCTGATATACGGGTCCATATTTTTTAATGGAACATTGATCCTATACAGGACCGATGTCTGAAAACTTAATTTTAGATGGCAGTATTACATAATCGTGTCTCCGGTGAGGAGCTGAAAAGGCGTTTGATGACGGAACCGTTTAAACGCATCACCATTAGTTATTACCAGTATTTTCCTGTTATTAATCCCCGGGAGTTCAGAGATGAATTATATAAGGCGCTCTTTCCGCTGGCCGTTTTTGGGCGGATTTATGTAGCTAAAGAGGGTATGAACGCACAGGTCAGCGTTCCGGAGCAGCACTTCGAGGCCTTCAAACAATATATTCACAGCCTGGAACATTTACATGATCTTCGGCTGAATATTGCTGTAGATGATGATGGTAAATCGTTTTGGGTGCTGAAAATCAAAGTCAGGGAAAAGATTGTCGCTGACGGCATTGACGATCCTGGCTTCAACATGGAGAACAAGGGTAAGTATGTCGATGCGCGGCAAATGAATCAGTTACTGCTGGACCCCGAGACCACTGTCGTTGACATGCGTAACCATTATGAATATGAAGTAGGGCATTTTGAAAATGCGATAGAAATACCTTCCGATACTTTCAGAGATCAATTGCCTATGGCCCTGGATGCATTAAAGGGCAAGGAAGAAAAAAACATTGTCATGTATTGTACCGGTGGTATCCGGTGTGAGAAGGCCAGCGCTTTTATGTTGCATAATGGCTTTAAGAATGTCTATCATCTGGAAGGAGGCGTAATTCATTATGCACGCCAGGTAAAAAGTGAAGGGCTGGACAGTAAATTTATCGGTAAGAATTTTGTATTTGACAACAGGCTGGGAGAGCGGATTACGGAAGACGTCATTGCTCATTGCCATCAATGTGGCGCACCCTGTGATACACACACCAACTGCAACAATGACGGTTGCCACCTGCTATTTATCCAATGTGAGTCTTGCAGGCAAAAATATCAGGGCTGTTGCAGCCAGGAGTGTCTGGATACCATTGAGATGCCCTTAGAGCGTCAAAAGGAGCTTCGCAAAGGGGTGGATAAAGGACGTAATATTTTTAATAAATCAAAAATACGCCTCCGGCCTAAATGGAGTGAACTTCATGGAAAGGGCGCTGAGCAGGCATCCGGGGAGCGTTTGCCGGATGCCGGCAGTAAATAGTGTGCTAACCGGCATTTTTGAAGGTGTGGAGAGATATGGCAGGCCGGTGCTGAACTGGACATCAATATACCGGCCGCAGCTATATATTACTCTTCAGTTTCTGCCCTGCTGATATCGTACATGCCGAATTCATTTTTGGTATATGCATCAAAAGTGGAATTTAACAGGAATTCATCCCTGACTTTTAAAGTTTTTTCCAGTTGAAAATCTTTATAGCTATGTAGCTTTCCACCGTACGCTATTTTGTCCGGCACTTCCAGCGTGTGGGCCATATAAATGCTATCCTTATGACGGTTGTCAATAACCAGCAGGTCAAGCAGATAATATTTTCCTGTTTTGCCGCTGTTATCGCTGCTGAAAACAGCCTCTACTCCAAAAGATGTTTCAACCTGGACTGTTCTGTCTCCCAGTGCCCATTCATAAGAACATTTATTGAACCCTTCGCCGATGAAAAATTGATAGGCCGGTTTGCCAAATTTTCTCATAAATACCTGCAGGGCTGCATTTCTGGCGGCCGCCTTTTCGTATCTGGAGGATGCATAATAGGCGACGGGTTTTTGGTTTTTGTCTGTAAGCGTATAAAGGGATTTAAAATAAAGACTGTCAAATTTTACAAGGCTGTCAATTTCCCTGCTTTTATACAGGTAACCAAAGTCTTCTTTAGGTAATTTGAAGCCAAGGTTATCGGTCATCAGATTGCTGATTTTATAGCTGAAAACAGAATCGGGGAGTTGGGCAAAAGAGACACTATCCAGCGCGTAATCGACATCCTGCCGGTTCAGGTTCTCGTCTGTATAAAGCGCTTTGATATTTTCCTGGAAATTGGCCGAATTCAGGTGAAAAGCTGTTTTTTCTTTGGTATTTTCAGTGACCTGCTGGCTGTTACAAGAACAAATAAGCAGGGCAGTCAGGATTAACAGGTTGTTTTTCATTAAACGGATTTTAGATTTTGTTGGCTGTTTTTATGCAATTTTAGGGCGCTCCAAACCGGTGGTTTCTACAGATATCGCAGATGGCGAACCGTCAGGCCATTATTAATTAGCTGTTTTAATGAATCAATCCCGATTTTGATATGGTTGTCCACATAGGAGGAGGTAACCAGCTTATCACTTTCTGCTGTTTTGACCCCTTCGGCGACCATGGGCTGGTCACTGACCAGCAGCAGGGCTCCGGTGGGGATTTTATTGTAAAAGCCGACAGTAAAAATGGTGGCAGTTTCCATATCGACGGCATAGGCCCGGATCTTGGTCAGGTATTTTTTAAAGGCCTCATCATGCTCCCAGACCCTTCTGTTAGTCGTATAAACCGTTCCGGTCCAGTAGTCCACCTTGTAGTCCCTGGCGGTGGTAGAAATAGCTTTCTGTAGTGCAAATGCCGGAAGTGCCGGCACTTCAGGGGGAAAATAATCATTAGAGGTACCTTCACCGCGGATGGCTGCTATGGGCAAGATCAGGTCGCCGATCTTATTTCTTTTTTTAAGGCCGCCACATTTACCCAAAAATAGCGTGGCTTTGGGCTTGATAGCCGAAAGTAAATCCATAATGGTCGCCGCCCCTGGGCTGCCCATCCCAAAATTGATGATGGTGATGTCTCCGGCAGTGGCACATTGAAAGGGCTTGTCCTTGCCGATGACTTCTACGTTATTCCACGCCGCGAATTTTTCTACATAGTTGGCAAAATTGGTCAGCAGTATATATTCTCCAAAATTTTTCAGCTTTTCTCCCGTGTAGCGAGGCAGCCAATTGGTGACAATTTCGTTTCTGGATTTGAATGGCATATAAATACAATTTAATTGTGTTAAAATTATTGGAACTCCGGCTCACGAATATAATAGTTTTCCAGATGCTTTAGGCGGATGCATTTTGTAATTATTCAGTAAAGGCAAAGTTACTCTCTTAGTGTGAAGCGGCAATCAGGCTTATAGGATCTGTTAAAATAATCCTTATTAACGGTGATTGTTCAGTCCCGGATGCTTACTTTTGACCCCATGATACAGATCGAATTCCCTGCACCTGACTTTCGGTTCGGTGGGGAAAAAGGACAAGAATTGATCTGGGATTCCATTCGCAGAAGATGGGTCCGGCTCACCCCTGAAGAATGGGTCCGGCAAAATGTTGTCCGGTATCTGACCAAAGCAAAGGGCTATCCTCAATCATTAATTGCAATAGAAAAGCAAATCCGGCTTGGAGAACTCAATAAACGATATGATGTCGCGGTCTATTATAACGCCAGGCCCTGGCTGGTCATAGAATGCAAGGAAGACAGAGTGCCCATTGACCAGAAAGTTCTGGAACAGATATTAAGATATAATTCAAAACTTTCTGCCAGTTATCTGGTGCTCACCAACGGATACCAGCATTTTGGCTGGCAAATAGCCGGCGGCAGGTTTATATCTTTAGATGCGTTTCCCGATTGGCCGGACTTTGCGGCTATGACAGGGAAATGAAGAATTTTTTAAAATTTCCAAACTAACAAATGTTTGGATGATTATTTTTATATAATTTTGCAGGGCAAAGCAGCAAAACAAGAAAGAATATGCGAAAAAACTGGTGGAAAATATTGACATTTATACTGTTGATGTATGTGTGTATAGAAGGCTTTCTTGTAAAGGTCCCGAATCTGGATGGCCGTTTGCAGCAGTCTATCAGAAATCTCTTCTTCCATGTACCGATGTGGAACGCTATGATGGTTCTATTGACCGTGTCTGTCGTGTTTGCCATTAAATACCTTCGGACGGGCAATAAAAAAGATGACATTATTTCTCTGGAATTTGCACGCACAGGTCTTTTATTTAGTTTTCTGGGACTGTTTACAGGGATGATCTGGGCAAAATATCAATGGGGCGCTTACTGGAGCAATGATCCCAAGCAGACCGGTGTAGCCATGGCGGTGTTAATTTATTGCGCGTATTTTGTCTTAAGAGGGTCTATGAATGACATCGATAAGAAAGCCAGAATCGGTGCCGTTTATAATATTTTCGCATTTTGTATGCTTTTTCCTACCCTTTATATAATGCCTCGTCTGACGGAAAGCCTTCATCCAGGCGGGTTAGGAAGTGATGGGAATCCCGGACTGAATCCAAATGATACCACCGCCGGGCTGAAGGCGGTAATGTACCCTGCTTTTATCGGCTGGGCACTGCTCAGCGTCTGGGTCGCTTCTCTTTTTGTCCGCTATAGAACCTTACTGGAAAAAAAATTAGACCGGGCTGCCGGATAACATATTTAGTACAATTCGTAATAACCAATCATCATCTGTTTTATTTCCGTATCAAACCACCTCTTACTCATCATCAAAAAGCCACTCATTCCAATGAATATTCTAAGAAAAGTTCTCGCTCTTGCATTTATTTTCAGTATGCATAATGCCTTATTTGCACAGACAGTAGAAAATGCCGGCGGCGAAGACTTTATGAATAGTAATGGAAAAATCTATGTTGTTGTTGCGGTAATCGTCGTAATCGTTATCGCCCTATTTGCCTATCTCTTTTACTTGGATAGAAAGATAGCCAGAATGGAAAAGGAGCACGATCAACAATGATATATAATCCATAAACATTCAAACAATGGCAGAACAAATCAGTTTCTTTGAAAATGTCAATAAGAATTTTGACAAAGCCAGCAAATTTACCCATTGGCCCGCAGGGCTGCTAGAGCAGATCAAAGCTGCAAACTCAGTATTAAGATTAAGATTTCCACTGAAAAGAGATGATGGTTCACTGGAAGTTATTGAAGCCTACCGCGTACAGCATTCACATCACAAAACGCCCTGTAAAGGCGGGATCCGGTTCAGCGAAGAGGTGGACCAGGATGAAGTAATGGCCCTGGCCGCCCTGATGACTTATAAATGCGCAATTGTAAATGTGCCTTTTGCCGGCGGTAAAGGCGGGATCAAGATTAATCCTAAAAAATACAGCGAATTCGAGCTGCAGAAAATTACCAGGCGCTATACTTCAGAGCTTATTAAAAAGAATTTTATAGGGCCAGGTATCGATGTTCCTGCTCCTGATTACGGTACCGGTGCCAGGGAAATGGCCTGGATCCTGGATACCTATATGTCTATGAACCCGGGAGTGATCGATGGTGCTGCCTGCGTAACAGGTAAGCCGGTCTCTCAAGGTGGGGTCAGAGGCAGGACAGAAGCGACAGGTCTCGGGGTTTTCTTTGGCGTAAGAGAAGTTTGCAATACCCATAAAGTGATGGATAAAGTGGGGCTTCCCCTCGGGGTACAAGGAAAGCGAGTGATTATCCAGGGGCTTGGCAATGTGGGTTTTCATTCTGCTAAATTCTTCCGGGCCTATGGCGCAAAAGTCATTGCCATCGCTGAATATGAAGGGGCCATCTATAATGAACAGGGATTAAATGAAGAGGAGGTGCGCCAGCACCGTAAAAAGACAGGGTCTATTCTCAATTTCCCTGGCGCAACGAATCTGGCTTCCAGTGATGCAGCGCTTGAAACCGAATGCGATATTTTGATTCCGGCGGCGCTGGAAAGCGTTATTCATGAAGGCAACGCTGGTAATATCAAGGCAAAGATCATCGGTGAGGCAGCCAATGGCCCATTGACGCCTGAGGCAGATGCGATTCTCAATGCCAAAGGGGTGGTGATCATTCCCGATATGTATCTGAATGCCGGCGGTGTGACAGTTTCTTATTTTGAGTGGCTGAAAAACCTGAGTCATGTGCGGTATGGCAGAATGGAAAAGCGTTTTACGGAAAACATGAATAAACAAATTCTGGCCCAGCTGGAAGATATGACTGGCAAGAAGGTCGGCAGTGCTGAGCGGGCCTTTATCGAGCACGGCGCAGACGAAGTCGATCTGGTTTATAGCGGCCTGGAAGAAACCATGGTTTCCGCCACCAGGGAGATCCTGGAAGTCTGGGACAGCAATGATGAAATCCCTGATATGCGGACTGCGGCTTACATTGTGGCAATCAACAAGGTTGGCACTTCTTATGATGAACTGGGTATTTTCCCATAAGCGATTGATTTCCCGTTTTTTTTCAACCATCCCGGGTACGGAATAAGGTACACAGGATGGTTGTTTTATTAAATACACTTCTAAGGAGGGATTTGCTGATTAATTGCTGTAATTTTGCCGGGTATATATTAATTATTCATCCATACCCTTAGTTACTGTTAACATGACCAGTGAACATTTAAAAGATATAAGAGACCGCCTATTGGTTTTGAGGAGGTTTCTTTGACGTCGAGAACCGACAGCAGAAATTAGAAGAAGACAGAAGGCTGAGTGTGTCAGCAGGTTTCTGGGACGATAATACCAGGGCTACGCAGACCATGAAAGAAATTCAGATTCTGGAATACTGGCTGCACCTTTACGAAGAGGTGGCAACTGCCGTAGAGGATTTTGGCGTGCTCTTCGAGTTCTGGAAAGCAGGAGATGCTTCCGAGCAGGAGACACAACAGGCATACGACCTTTCGCTCAAGAAATTAGAAGAAGCTGAGTTTAAAAGTACGCTCAATCAGCCTGAAGACGAGTTGCCGGCCGTCGTTCAGATTAATTCCGGTGCCGGTGGTACAGAGAGCCAGGACTGGGCAGAAATGCTGCTTCGTATGTATAGAATGTACGGAGAGAAGCAGGGGTGGAAGGTCACGGAACTGGATTATCAGGAAGGCGAAGGTGCCGGTATAAAGACAGCTACGCTGGAATTTGAAGGGAATTTTGCCTACGGTTTTTTAAAGGGAGAGAGTGGGGTACACCGGCTGGTCAGAATTTCTCCTTTTGACAGCAATGCCAGAAGACATACCTCTTTTGCTTCTGTCTATGTTTATCCGTTGATTGATGATTCTATTGAGATAGATGTTAATCCTGCAGATCTCGAATGGGAATTTTACCGCAGCGGCGGTAAAGGGGGACAAAACGTCAATAAAGTCGAAACGGCTGTGCGTTTAAAACATAGTCCATCGGGAATTATTGTGGAGTGTCAGCAGGCCAGGACCCAGGGTGAAAACAGAGAGATCGCCCTGACCATGCTTAAAAGCCGCCTGTATGAAGAGGAACTGAGACGCAGGCAGGAGCTGCAGAATGCCAATAATGCCAATAAGAAAAAAATTGAATGGGGATCTCAGATCCGCAGTTATGTTTTTCATCCTTATAAGATGATCAAGGACCACCGTACAGACTATGAAACCGGTAATGTACAACCGGTTATGGATGGCGAACTGGATGGCTTTATAAAAGCCAACCTGATGTCTCAGAATACAGATTGATTACTGGCTACCATTTTTTATACAGGTAGATACTACAGGAAAGAACATGGTAGCCATATTGCATTATCTTGTCTGGTTTGTTTTTTTGAACTTAAAGTAGGGTTTAATGAGCATGTATGGTCAACAACAGGGGGCAAAGGCTTTGCCGCAGGCTTTTAAAAAGAGACTAGCAGATCAGTTCTCTTTTGTGTTGAATGATCAAATAAAAACGGCTGCTACCAAAAAACAGCTGCGGCCGGTCCTTCTGGCCATCAGCGGTGGAATGGATAGTATGGTGTTGGCCCATTTACTTATTAATGCAGGCATACCTGCCATTTGGGTTCATTGTAATTTTCATTTAAGAGGCGATGAGAGCAACCGGGATGAAGTTTTTGTACGTGACCAGGCAGCTGCCTTAAAAATTCCCTTAATTGTAAAAGATTTTGAAACAGAAAGGAAGGCCGCCGAATGGAAGATGTCTATTGAAGAGACTGCCCGCAGACTCCGCTATGAGTTCTTTGCAGCGCTGATTGAGAAAAATGAAGCCGCCTGGGCGCCGCTGTCGTTGCCGGATCCGGCACCTTTTTTCCTAATGACCGCCCATCATGCCAATGACCAGATAGAGACCTTGCTGCTTAACTTTTTCAGGGGCAGTGGTATTAGTGGATTGCATGGAATCCCTTCAAAGAACAACTATATACTCAGGCCTTTGCTCTCGTTTAAAAGAGCATTGCTGTCAGACTATGCCGCTGCCAACGGGCTGAAATGGGTCGAAGACTCCACCAACCAATCCACCGATTATACCCGCAATTTTCTGCGCCATAAAATCCTGCCTGAACTGCAAACTGTTTATCCCGGTATTGAGGATACCTTAATGAATAACATCAAAAGATTCAGTCAGTCAGAACAGTTATACCATATCGGCCTTGAAAAATATAAAAAGCAGCTGACCCAATGGCGGGGCGGGCATCTGCATTTAAGTGTACTGCTGCTGCAAAAATCAGGAATTGCTTCAACGCTTCTCTGGGAGGTGCTTAAGCCGTATGGCTTTCATTACAGGCAGCTTCCTGAAGTGGAGAAATTACTGGTAGCAGACAGCGGCGCATACCAGGACAATAGTGCCAAGGATTATCGCCTTTTGCGCAACCGGGCGCATTTGATCTTGACACCCATTAGCAGGCAGGAGGCCAGCATTATCGTCATTGAAGATGAAACATCGTTGGTTGAATTTACTGAGGGCAGCCTGGAGATTTCTAACCAGCAGACAACGTCCTTTAAAATTCTGACTGACAATACGACCGCTCAGGTAGACAGGCATCTGGTGACGTTTCCACTATTGCTCCGTCAGTGGAAGGCGGGCGACTATTTTTACCCTCTGGGAATGCGCAAAAAGAAAAAGATCGCCCGTTATCTGATTGACCAGAAGGTCAGTATGCATGAAAAAGAACACGTCTGGGTCCTGGAGAGCCAGGGCCGTATTATATGGGTCGTAGGCTACCGGTTAGATGACCGGTTTAAAATTACGCCCCAGACAAAAAATATTCTTAAACTTAAACTGCACAAACAAACGATTGCCTGATTTAAAGGGCAGCTCGGGTGAATGTGCTATATTCGCAGTTCAAAACCTTTTATTTATATGGCCAACCAGAAGGACAACACAAATACACCGGAGCATCTTAATATTGAGATCAGTGAGGAAATAGCTGAAGGTACTTATTCCAATCTGGCGATTATTACACATAGCAATGCAGAATTTATTGTGGATTTTGTGAATGTCATGCCGGGTAATCCCAAAAACAAGGTAAAGTCCAGGATTATTCTGTCTCCGATGCATGCTAAAAGATTGTTAGGGGCGCTTGCGGATAATGTCCGCCGTTTTGAAAGTGAAAATGGAGAAATAAAGGATTTAGACGCCATCGAGATCCCTATGAATTTCGGCGGTCCCGCGGCGCAGGCATAAAACCGTTTTTTATCAAGTACAAATATATAATTCTATGAGTTTAGGTTATTTTAATTACCCTTTACCGGCTAACGAACCGGTTTTAGGCTATGCTCCCGGATCTGCTGAAAGGGCAGCTCTGAGCAAGGCAATTGCCGAGGCTAAGAAAAAGCAGTTAGAAATACCCATGTATATTGGTGGTCGGGCAGTGAAGACCGGTAAAAAAGTTGAAATTCATCCTCCCCATGAATTAAGCCACACCCTCGGCTTTTTTCACCGTGGCGATGACAAACATATTAACCAGGCAATTGACGCTGCCCTGAAAGCCAAAAGAGACTGGGAAGCGATGCCCTGGGAAGACCGTGCGCATATCTTTTTGAAAGCAGCAGACCTGATCGCACAAAAGTACCGTGCACAGCTCAATGCAGCCACTATGCTGTGTCAGAGCAAAAATCCATATCAGGCAGAAATCGACAGTGCCTGTGAGTTGATTGACTTCCTGAGGTTTAATGTTCACTTCCTTAGTGAGATCTACCGTCAGCAACCCAGTGACAGTCCAGGTGTAAAAAACCGTACGGAATGGCGTCCGTTGGAAGGTTTCGTCCTGGCACTTACGCCGTTTAACTTTACTGCGATTGCGGGAAATCTGCCAACCAGTGCTGCGCTTTGTGGCAACGTCGTGGTCTGGAAACCGGCCGATACGCAGATATACAGTGCACAACTGATCATGAAGATCCTTAAAGAAGCAGGGCTTCCGGATGGCGTTATCAACCTGGTGTATGTCAGCGGACAGAAGCTGGGTAAGATTGTTTTCTCGCACCCTGATTTTGCAGGTATTCATTTTACGGGTTCTTCTGCTGTATTTAACACAATCTGGAAGACCATTGGTGAAAATATCAACCGTTATAAATCCTATCCGCGTATTGTAGGGGAAACAGGAGGGAAAGATTTTGTTGTCATCCACAAATCTGCAAATGTGGATGAGGCCGTGACAGCGCTGGCCAGAGGTGCTTTTGAATACCAGGGCCAGAAATGCTCTGCTGCTTCAAGAGCCTACATTCCCTCGAACCTGGCTGAGCGGATCAAAACCAAGCTCATAAATACGGTTAAATCCTTTAAAATGGGACCGGTAGATGACTTCAGCAATTATATAAATGCCGTGATAGACGAGAAGAGCTTTGATAAAATTGCAGGTTATCTGAAAAATGCCGCGAAAGACCGTAAAGCGAGCATTTTAGTAGGTGGCAACTGTGATAAATCTGAAGGTTATTTTGTTGAACCTACTATTATTGAAGCGAAAGACCCTAAATATGTTACGATGTGTGAGGAGATCTTCGGCCCTGTTCTGACCATCTATGTTTACGATGCGGACAAATTTGAACAGACCCTGGATCTGGTGGACAGCACGTCTCCCTACGCTTTGACCGGCTCTATCCTGGCGCAGGACCGGGCGGCAATTGCGCTGGCAACCGAGCGTCTGCGTTTTTCCGCAGGGAACTTTTATATCAATGATAAGCCGACAGGGGCGGTCGTGGGACAACAACCCTTTGGAGGGGCCAGAGCTTCCGGTACCAATGATAAAGCCGGCAGTGCGCTGAACCTGTACCGCTGGTTGAGTGCCCGCAGCATTAAAGAAACCTTAAATCCGCCGGTGGATTATACGTATTCCTTTTTAGCTGAAGACGAGCGTTAGTTATATATGATATATAGCATATCTTACAAAAAATCCACTTTCTCAGGAGGGTGGATTTTTTATGGGCATCAATGGACTGGTAATTTTGCAAATAAATTCGGAATTCTACAGAAAAAACCTATATTTTTGCGCCGTAAATTACGAGTAATCTTATATTAAATTAGATAAATATATTATGCGACAAATAGCCTTTCGTGAAGCATTGCGTGAAGCGATGAATGAAGAAATGAGAAGAGATGAGCGTGTTTTCTTAATGGGAGAAGAAGTAGCGGAGTATAACGGCGCTTACAAAGTAAGCCAGGGTATGCTGGCTGAGTTCGGTCCCAAACGGGTAATTGACACACCTATCTCCGAATTAGGCTTCACAGGTGTGGCTGTAGGTGCTGCTCAAAACGGGTTATTGCCAATTGTGGAATATATGACGTGGAACTTTGCCGTATTAGCTCTGGATCAGATTCTCAATACCGCATCCAAGATGCTGGCGATGAGTGGTGGTCAGATTGGCTGTCCGATCGTACTGCGTGGTCCTAACGGAAGTGCTGGACAGTTGGGTGCCCAGCATTCTACGGCTTTCGAAGCCTTATATGCCAATATTCCCGGTATCAAAGTGGTATCCGTATCCAACGGTTACGATGGTAAAGGTTTATTAAAGCAGGCTATTCGTTATGAGCAGGATCCCGTGATCTTCATGGAAAGCGAAGTCATGTATGGTGATAAGTGTGAAGTGCCTGAAGATGAATATTATATCGAGATCGGGAAGGCTGCTGTAAAAAAAGAAGGGAAAGATGTGACCATTGTTTCTTTCAATAAGATGATGAAAGTTGCCATGGCTGCTGCTGCTGAACTTGAAAAAGAAGGCATTAGCGCTGAAGTAATTGACCTGAGAACCATTCGCCCTCTGGACTGGAGAACCATTCTGGAAAGCGTTAAAAAGACCAACCGTCTGGTAATCGTAGAAGAGCAGTGGCCATTTGCATCGGTCAGCTCAGAGATCACCTACCGTATCCAAAAAGAAGGTTTTGATTATTTAGACGCGCCTATCCGCAGAATTACCGCTGCTGATGCGCCCATGCACTATGCGCCTACGCTGGTAGAAGCTTATCTGCCCAGTGTTGGTGGTGTGGTAAAATTGGTAAAAGAAGTGATGTATCTGAAAAAATAATAGCGCTGGCACTTCCGCCGGTGGCATAAAAAACGCTGTCTGTTGTTGATTTAAAAACGGGCAGCGTTTTTTTATGCGTGTCTCAGTCAGCATACCACTCATCTGATAACCGCTTTAACTGGCTGTTAACGGAGTTTAATCCTTTATTGTGAGGCAGGAATATAGCAGAGTGGTATATTTAATTGATGGAATGGACTGTATTCAAAGGTTTCATTAATTAAATAGACTGCTTTGAAGGAAACAGCGACAAATTATGCAGGTTTTAATGAACTGGACTGCAACTGCAAGATAAAGAGTCTTCCGTCCGGTTGGCAAAAAAGCGGTTTGCACAGACCCACCCGGTTTACTATTTCTTTTTTACTAAAAACGCTTGTCCTCAGTTATTGCCTTTTAACAGCAAAGCAGGCGCTGGCGGCTATGCCGGCCGATACAACGAAAATCGGCGGCCATATTTATGATAATCATAGCCGGAAAAAAGCGATGCCCTATATCAGCGTACAGGCCAGCAGCGGTATCAGGGTATTTTCTGACCAGAAGGGACACTACAGTATCCCGTTACAGAAAAATGATACTGTTCGGTTTTATGATCAGGCAGGTAAGTTGATCGTCACTTATCCTGCCGCTTATATGCTATTCTACCAGGAGTTCAATGTCTATTTGCAGGAGGAAGAGTTTGGCCCTGGCGGTGGTGAAAAAGGCCATGCGTTAAAAACAGTCAGGGTGACCGGCAGGGATTATCAAAAGGATTCTCTGGAGACACGCAGACTCTACGGGGGTATTTTTGACTATCAAAGGCCCAAGCTCAGTGATGCAATTTCTGTCTCTAAAATAGGAAAGATCCCGGTGCCTTTAGCTGTTGGCATCAATATATCCGGCCTGGCCAGGTGGCTGCAGGTCAAAGAGACGCACAGGCGTGACCGGATGAAACGATTTGCGCATTTTGCCGAAGATGAAAGCTATATTGAACACCGGCTGTCCTCCGCGGCCATCGAAGTCTATACAGGCTTGAAAGATGAGGATTCCATTCAATACCTGATGCTTTATTACCGGCCCGCACCAGAAGCTTTACGCAGTATGAACGAATTGGAACTGGGTATGTATTTAATTAAGCAGTTGCATCAATGGCGGCTTGGCATGCTACCTTCAGGCGCTCCGTCATTTACAGTATTTAAAAACTCATGGAATACTGATTCGGCGGCGGTTGTGCCCTGACAGGTCTGTATGTCTGTATTGTGGACGTTATCAGGGTTTTGTTTCAGATCAGCGCCCCATTAAATAAACATTATCGCCACTGATCAAAGACACTTTATAAGAGATCCTTTCAGCACTTTTACTGCTGGGAACCTTAAGTGTAGCAGATTTGCCGGCATTGATTTTACCTGTCTGCAGGGTCTCGCCCTGAATAAATTTACCGTCCTTATCATAATATTTGATTTCCACGACGGCAATATTCAGATCGTCCTTTGAAGTGTTATGCACTTTGATCTTTACATTTTTTATGCCGGCTTCCGGGGCCTTATTTAAGGACAGACTTACGTAATCTGCAATACTGGACGCTTTTTGCACTGGTTTGGCAGGTTCCTTTTTTTCCGGTTCTTTTTTAGCCGTTACGGTAGCCGGTGTGTCGGTCTTTTTTTCTGCCGGGGCTGGAGCCTTCACAGCAGCTGCCTGCTGGGTTGCCGGTTTTTTATCCTTGCTGCTGTCCTGGGCTGAGGGCGTGTTTTCAACGGTTGTTTTAGGCTTGGTGACAGCGGAGACGGCCGGCGTCTTTGTTGAGGCGGTGGCCTTTGCCGGCGGCTTAGCGGCGGCCTGACTGCTGTCGCTGCCGGCCTTTAGCTGAGTATTGACCTTTGTCGTATTGCCGCCCGAAGGGTGCATCGGAATGGCGGCAGGACCTTCTGTCCTGGCAGCATTATTTTGTTGTGTGTCATTGTTTGATCTGCCGGCCCGGGCAGAATCGTCTGCCGGAGGGCTGATGGCGGTCATGGCACTGTCTGAAGCGGGGGATGTAAATTGTTTATACCCCCACCAGGCAAGCAGGCCGATGCCACCGATGATCAGTATCGGCAGGAAAAATTCCTTGAAAAAATGAGAGTTTTGCGGCCGGGCAGCAGCACGTACCGGTTTAGGCGTCGGGTGGTGCCTGAGTTCTCTTAACGGCGCGTCATCCAGGCTTTGGACCTGAGCGTGGACCTTTTGATGATGCCCTGCAGCGGATGCATGAGCCTGGATATGGCTGCTCTGGCCTGCAGAGGTGTCCTGAGCCGCGCCCATCCTGGCACGTTCTCTTGCCTTTTCATTTGCATGCACATTGGTGTTATCTGCTGGTAACGGTGCAGCTCCTTTCTTTTTGGGTAATGCCGAGGGCATTCTTTTAAAGGGAGAGGGGCCGGTTGGGTGTTCCGGCTTCGGTGCAGCGGCATCCGGCTTTACGGAAGCGGTTGTGTCCTCTTTAATTTCAATCAGCTTTTTATCTGCTGTAAATTTATATTTGGGTTTAGGTGTCCCTTGCTGCAGTTCCGTAAAGCTGTTCGGTGATTTCCACTCAGAGTCGCCATCGATTTTGATCAGATCGCTGGAATGCAGCCCTTGGCTAAGTAACGCCTCTTTGGTAAATGGGCCTTTATCGATGTTATTTCTACGTAACCAGTATTGCACTTTTGTTTTAAAGGATTGACATAAAAATAGGAAATATCAAAGACTTAAAAAAACGAACAGTAAAATTAGTTTTTTTTTGTCCTAAAACCAACCGAAATCATTTCCAAAATACTCATTAGCAATTATTTTGCCATTTTGTGGAAGGGGAAATTTTCCGGGTAAATAATTTAGATAACAACCGCATTTTTAGTACAAATTAGGCATAATTTTCGTAGCTTTACGCCTTACATGTGAGGTGTAAAATCACCTTAGATATTTTTTAATTATATATGGAAGAAAATAAAGATTTGTTACCCGAAGAAACGGGTGATCACGACCGGATTATTCCCGTCAATATCGAAACTGAAATGAAAACCGCCTACATCGATTACTCGATGAGCGTTATTGTCGGAAGAGCTTTGCCTGATGTCCGCGACGGGTTTAAGCCCGTTCACCGCCGCGTTCTTTACTCCATGAATGAGTTAAGCAATCACAGCAATAAACCTTATAAGAAATCCGCCCGTATTGTGGGAGAGGTGATGGGTAAATACCACCCGCACGGCGACTCTTCTATTTATTTTACGGTCGTCAGAATGGCGCAGGATTTTACCATGCGTTATACCCTGGTAGATGGTCAGGGTAACTTTGGCACCCAGGATGGAGACAGTCCGGCTGCCATGCGTTACACGGAGATCCGCCTGTCCAAGCTGGCTGAAACGATGCTGGAAGATATAGAGAAAGATACTGTGGATTTTCACCTGAATTTTGATGATTCTCTGCAGGAGCCCAGTGTCTTACCCACACGCATCCCGCAATTGTTGCTGAACGGCTCCAGTGGTATCGCCGTTGGTATGGCCACCAATATGATGCCTCATAATCTCACTGAGGTGGTGGATGGCTGCCTGGCCTATGTAGAAAACAGAGATATTGCAATTGAAGATCTGATGAAATTTGTCAAGGCGCCCGATTTTCCTACCGGTGGTATCATCTTCGGCATGGATGGCGTCAGACAAGCCATGATGACCGGCCGTGGCCGTGTCATGGTCCGTGGCAAATGCCATGTAGAGACCAAAGAGTCAGGAAGAGAAAAAATTGTCATTACAGAGGTTCCATACCAGGTGAGCCTGGACGGTTTGACCGATAAGATCGGTCAGCTGGCTACCAATAAAGTGGTGGAAGGGATTGCCTATGTCAATAACGAAACCAGTAAGAGAGGCGGTATCCGCATTGTCGTGGAACTGAAAAGAGATGCGGTAGCCAATGTGGTCATCAATCAGCTTTATAAATACTCTGAACTGCAGACCAGTTTCGGGATCAACAATGTGGCGATCTGCAAAGGCCGCCCACGCACACTGAACCTCAGGCAATTAATTGCCGAATTCATTGAATTCAGGATGGATGTGGTCATTCGCAGATCTAAATTTGAACTTAAGAAAGCAGAAGAGAAGGAGCATCTGTTAAGAGGCTATCTGATAGCGCTGGATAACCTGGATGAAGTCATCCGTATTATCCGTGAGTCCACCAATCCGGCAGAGGCTAAAGAAAATCTGGTAGCCGCTCAATTGAAACTGAAAAATTCCCAGATCATTCAGCTGCTGGGTGAAGCTACTGCTAATGAGTTCCTGGATGAGGTCCAGGCGCAGGCCATTTTGGAAATGCGACTGCAGCGTCTAACCGGTATGGAAAGAGATAAGATCCAGGCCGATTATAATGAACTCATGCAGTTGATCGCTAAGTTAAAGCACTTACTGGCCAATGAAGAAGCCCGTTATGACGTGATTAAGGAAGAGCTTATTGAGGTCAAGAGTAAATTTGGTGATGAAAGAAAGAGCACGATTGAATATAATGCGAATGATATCAGCATTGAGGACCTGATAGAGGAAGAGGATGTTGTTATTACCATTTCGCATCTGGGCTACATTAAGCGTACATCGGCTTCTGAATACCGCCAGCAAAGACGTGGCGGCCGCGGCGGCAAAGGTGCTGCAACCAGGAATGAAGACTATGTGGAGCATCTGTTTGTCGCTTCCACTCATGATACCATGATGTACTTTACAGAAAAAGGCCGCGTATTCTGGCTGAAAGTCTATGAGATACCGGAAGGGGAGAAAAATGCCAAGGGCAGGGCTATCCAGAACCTGATCCAGATCCCTGGCGATGATAAGGTACGGGCCATCATCAATGTTAAAAAACTAACGGATGAGCAATATGTCAACAATCACTACGTGGTTTTGTGTACCAAGAAGGGAATTATTAAAAAGACTGCCCTGAAGGATTTTAGCCGGCCAAGAGCAACCGGTGTGAACGCAATTACGATCAATGAAGGAGATGAATTGCTGGAGGCCATGTTAACTGATGGTCAAAGTGAGATCATGCTGGCCATTAAGAGCGGCCGGGCTATCCGCTTTCCTGAATCCAAGGTACGTCCTACCGGCCGTGGCGCCATCGGGGTGGCCGGTATCGAGGTAGATGCTAAAGATGATGAAGTGATCGGTATGATCCATGTCGATAAGGATGACTCAGATCATACTGTTCTGGTTGTCAGTGAGAAAGGGTATGGCAAGCGGACGCGGATCGTCGATGAGCTGGGAGAGGATGTCTACCGGGTAACCAACAGAGGCGGTAAAGGTGTAAAAACAATTAATGTGACTGAAAAAACTGGCAAGCTTGTTGGTATATTAAATGTCACAGAAAAGCATGATCTGATCATTACCTGTAAGTCGGGGATCACACTGCGTACAGATGTGGCTGCCATTAAGGAAGCTGGTAGAAATACACAGGGTGTTATCCTTATTCGTCTTGATGAGGGGGATGAAATCGCAGCAATCTCCAAAATTGATGAGCAACAGATGGAAGAGGCCGCAGAGGAGGCAATGGAAGACATAAATGAGACTGTCACAGATGCAGCGGACAATGCGGATACAGATGACGCTGAAAATACCTCAGCAGAACAAACGGAAGGTGACGAGGTATAGCAGTTGTAAGATCAAATCAATTATTGAAATTAAATCGACATTCAGTTAACTAAAAAAAACAAAATGAAAAGGATTGTATTCTCATTATTGCTTCTCGGAATAACCGCAGGAGCATGGGCACAAAAACCTGTCAAATTTAAAAAGGATGATGTTGTCAAACTTTTGCTGGAAAAGAAATATACCGATGCAAAGGATTTGATTGACAAAGTTCTGGCCAATCCTAAAGAACAGGACAATAAGGAAGCGCTTACTTATAAAGCTGTAATCTATTCAAACCTGGCCAGCGATTCTTCCCAGGCGGGTAATTTTCCGGACGCCTTACAAACCAGTGCAGCTACCCTGGATCAGCTGCAGCAAAGCACCGATACGGCAGCATTTAATAAACTGATGCGTGATGATCAGGGAATTAACGCGGTGTCTGTTGTTTATTCCAAATCATTCAATGATGGTCTGAATCTGTTTAAGGACAGTAAGTGGGACGATGCCTACAAAAGCTTCTATAGCGCGTATAAATGGGCTGATTATATTACCAAAAATGGTTTTAGCCAGAATCCTGACAAAAATGCGATAGACACATTTACTGTATTATATACCGGTTTTGCAGCGCAGAATGCTTCTGGTTATAATCAGGAAAATGGCGGTTCTTTCCAGAACCCGGCCATGGCTGATTCAGCGCTGTCGATGTATCAGAAGCTCGCTGAACGCAACATTGCCACCAAGGACATGGCAGCCATGTATCAGTTTATGATTCAGTACTATCAGGTAAAAAAGGATAAAGAGAATGCAGACAAATATTTAGCCATTGCTAAAAAAGCCTATCCTGATAAAAATGATCTTTGGAGTCAGATTGAAACGCAGGCCATGCTGTCAGGCGGCAGTGTGAAAGATATTATTAATAATTATAAGCAAAAAGATGCCGGTGGCCAGATGACAGAAGCGCAGTATATCGAAATTGCCCAGACTTTGGCCAATGCAGAAAAGTCCACACAGGACACAGCAGAGGTCGCTGCTGCAAAAGCTGCTTCTATCGATGCATATACCAAAGCATTTAATTTAAGTCAAAACGGTATCTATGCCTTTAACGTAGGTATTCTGAACTACCAGCAATTCAGTGCCCTGGATGACGAATATTATGCAAATAAAGGTGAATCTGCAGATAAAAAAGCAAAAAGAGATGACATTGAAAAGGCACAGGGGCCTGTTGCAGACTCTTCTATTGCATGGCTGACCAAGAGCTTTGATATTTTATCCAATAAGCAGGACAGGGATAAAAACGAATTGGTATCCCTGAACCGTGCTGTTGATATTATCGCAAATCTTTATAGCTGGAAAATGAATAAGGCAAGAGGACATGATCCTAAGGCTTATGATCAGTATAACGCATTATTCCAGAAGTTTGACGGCTTACACGATTCTTTTAAATAATGGTATAAGTCTTAATAAAATTGTTCACAGCCCTGGTTATTGAGTTAATCAGGGCTGTTTTTGTCAGTAATTGTAAGCAGGGGCCATCTGTGAAATATTCGGTGAAATAAACCAAATTTACACCGGCAGCATTAAACTTTATGGGCAAATCCGGTATCTATATAGGTGTAAAGAGGATGAGTTGCGTATGGCCACCGCCGCTGATTGTCTGACAACCTATACGAGATGCACCCGCTGAACTTTAAGGATCGGCAATGTGTTTTTTGTGTGATTACATCATCAATTTAAAATCTACAAATATGAAAAAAGCAATTTATATATGGATGCTTTGTCTGGGGGGACTCTTCCTTAGTCAGCAAAGTTTTGCTCAGCATGATCGTGGTCATGCCCGCAAGGCTCACAGCAGCAAATCTTACAGAAAGGCTGAGAAGAATTACCATAAATCGTCCGCAAAGGCCTATAAGCATTACCAGAAAAAAGGGCCTTCTTACAGCAGAAATCACCGGGTTATTTCAAGGGGTGACCGGGGACATTATTACAGCAGGGACCATAGAGGGAATCATTATAGTGGCAGAAGGATCGTGACGGCACCCAGAGGACATCACTATTACGGTGCACCCTGGGCAGCCAGACGTCATTATGACTATCATCGTCATGTTTATTTCCCGGATTATCATGCCTTTTACGATGCCCGCCGGCATGGATATGTTTACAGAAACAGGGGCCGCTGGATTTTTACCCAGACGCTGCCCAGTTTCATGGTGGGATTGAATTGGAATAATGTCAGGATACAATATTTACAGGGCGTACCGGTAACAGCATATCCCCAGACTTATTATGATACCTATAGCAGCAGGTATCCGGCAGTATCTTTAAACCTGAATTTGAATTTATAGTTCAGCGGTAGTACGTCTGCAACTTTAAATAAAGTAAGGTCGGAGACTACCATAAATATAGTAATATATAGAAAGGCGGGCCTTCTGAAATTCAGATTGCCCGCCTTTCTATATACTAATTTGTGATCCATTATTGGAGCCTGCTTTTCAGAAACGCAATCAACTGGGTGGTTGCTTTTTTGCGATGACTGAACATGTTTTTCTCTTCCAGGGTCATCTCGGCGAAAGACTTGTCACTGCCGTCAGGAATAAAAACAGGGTCATATCCAAATCCGCTTTCTCCCTTACGTTGATCAGTAATTCTTCCGGGACAGGTACCCTCAAAATAATATGTCTGATGCTCCCAGATAAGGGCTATGACGGTTCTGAACCGGGCTTGCCGTTGTGTTTTGCCGGCTAACTGCTGTAATAATAAATCGATATTTTGTTGATCCGTCGCTTTTTCTCCGGCAAATCGGGCACTTTTGACACCCGGCGCGCCATGTAGTGCGGCTACCTCGAGTCCGCTATCTTCACTGAAGCAGTTTTTGCCCGTCAGGTGGGCAATCGTCTGGGCTTTTTCCAGTGCATTGTCCTGAAGGGTGTCATATGGCTCAGGAATCTCAATGATAATACCCGCTTCCTTTAAGGGAAGCACTTTGATTTTATCGCCTATTACATTTCTGATTTCCCTGACCTTATTGGCGTTGTTGGTCGCAAATATGAGTTCCATAATTAATAGTAAGGTATGTGATTTAAGCTTTTAAGCTGAAGAACTGCTGGAGTGCATTCCAGAGTTTCATTTTTTCCGCTTTTGCTTCAGGCGTAGCGCTCATCATAGCTGTCAGCGGGGGGGCTAATAAGAAGTGGTGCTGATCCACCGTCTGAGGCTGATAGGCTGGAAAGGTAAATTGTAACTGTAATTGAGCAGGGTTCAGGCCAAAAACCAGAAAATGGGTACATCCGGGATCCTGGCTTAATTCTGTATAGCTGCGAGGTGTTCTGACATAATTGACCAGCGCCACATCCGCAATACTCAGTTTACATGCTTTAAGGATATTGATCAGAAATTCCAGTTGTTTTTCGTCTATATAAATACTAGACTGATCTTCTACCAGAATGGCGATCTGGCGGTTGTTTGAGCCTAGCCACCATTTTTTGACCTCTGCCGGCTTTTGAGCAATATTTGGCTTTTCTGGTGAATTTATTTCATTACCTTTGAGTACCAATTTTGCTGAAGACGGGGTTGATGGTTCTGTAATAACAAGCACGTCCTTATATAATCCGGCTAACACGAATTCAGGTAATTGCGTATCCATAATTATTGAATTATAAACATTTGGTCAAATATACATTTAAATTTCAGATTTTATGAGCGAGTCTTTAGCTATTAAAGTTTCCAAAACTGATTCCAGCCGTCTGCCACAGGTGGAACTCAAAAATATTCATTTCGGGCATGTGTTCACTGATCACATGCTGGTGGCTGATTATGCCGACGGCAAATGGCAGCAAGTCGAGATCAAACCCTATCAACCGCTGACATTCGCACCTTCTCTTGCCGCTATACATTATGGTCAATCCATATTTGAAGGCATAAAAGCCTACAAAAATGCAAAGGGAGAGGCTGTCATCTTCCGTCCGGAAGAAAATTTTAAACGCTTTAATCAATCGGCTGTCCGCATGGAAATGCCTGAAGTTCCCGCAGAAATTTTTATGGAGGGAATGAAAGAACTCATTAACCTGGACAAAGACTGGATTCCCGCAATGGAAAACCATTCATTATATATCCGTCCGTTTATGTTCGCCACGGACGAATTTATCGGCGTTCGTCCCTCGTCCACTTATAAATTTATTATCATCCTGAGCCCGACCGGACCTTATTATGATAAACCTATGCGTATCGCTGTGGAAGAGAAATACACCCGTGCTGCTCCAGGAGGGGTTGGTGAAGCGAAGAATGCAGGCAACTATGGTGGTAGCCTCAAGCCAGCGCAGGATGCTATTCGTAATGGCTTTGACCAGGTACTCTGGACAGATGCGTTCGAGCATAAGTGGTTACAGGAAGTAGGTACGATGAATGTGTTTTTTGTACTCAAAGACACTGTTGTCACTCCTTCACTGGAAGAAGGAACCATCCTTGACGGCGTAACCCGTAAGAGTGCCGTTGTGGTTCTTCGTGAAATGGGCTTAAACGTGGAAGAGCGAAAAGTGAGTGTTGATGAGTTAATTGATGCTTATGAAAAAGGGGCGTTTGTGGAAGCATTTGGAACCGGAACTGCGGCGACCATTTCCAGGATTAAAGAGTTAAGCTACAAGGATAAGCATATGGTCTTTGATCTGGAAAAAGCGACCGTCTCCAAAGAACTGGCCAAGCGGTTAAATGATATCCGCATCGGGGTCGCCGAGGATAAACATGGCTGGATCGTAAAACTGTAACCGGCGCATAAATTAAGCAAGCCCGGCCTTTGTGGGGCTATCTTTATACAACGTAAAGGAAGCACCATGGTCTCAAAATACCTCAGGTATTTTGAGACCATGGTGCTTCCTTTTGGTAGCTGAAGTGCATTATTCAACGGATTTTGCATGAATTTTCTTATTTTTGTTCTACATGCAGCTGTAATGGGCTGGCTTTTAAAAACCCTTTGTCGTAAAATATGACTTTACAGGAAGATATTTTGCCGAATCGCTGCTAGTTCAAGACCTGAACCACTTTTATAACCTTATTTATATCACAACATTTATGGGCCATGAAAACCTGATACACCAGAATCTCTTACTGATTTTGGCTTTATTTTTCGCGATGGCATTGCTATATGTCCTGAGTCAGCGTTTTAGGATATCTTATCCTATTTTTCTGGTGATAGGAGGATTGGGCATAAGCCTGATCCCAGGTGTCCGCCCTATCAGCATTGACCCTGATTTGATTTTTCTGATTTTTTTGCCTCCTTTATTATTTGAAGCAGCCTGGTATACCTCCTGGAATGATTTCTGGAAATGGAAACGGTCAATATTCTCTCTGGGGTTTGGTCTGGTGATAATGACCTCTCTGGCAGTAGCTTTTTTCTCTGTCAATATCATCCCGGGCTTTACCTTTGCATTAGGGTGTCTGCTGGGCGGGATCGTGTCTCCGCCGGATGCCGTGGCGGCTACCTCCGTATTAAAAGGGCTTAAAATGCCCAGACGGGGTCTTGTTATTCTGGAAGGGGAAAGCCTGGTCAATGACGCGGCTTCCCTGACTGTCCTTCGGTTCGCTATAGCTGCGATCCTGACCAGTCAGTTTGTTTTCAGAGTGGCAGCTACCAATTTTATGATTTTGTCTGTAATGGGTATTTTCGTGGGGCTGGTTATTGCGCATCTATTATATTTTATTCTGCGCTACTGGGCAAAATCCTCCAGCATTACGACACCAATTACCCTGATTGCTCCTTATATTATGTATGTGGTAGCGGAATATTTTAACTGGTCGGGTGTACTTGCCGTTGTTAGCGGGGGACTGTTTTTGTCTTTCAGGTCCAGTGATTTTTTAAACTATCATACGCGGCTGCAGACCCAGGAAGTCTGGGCGACTATCGGATTTTTACTGAATGGTTTTGTATTTATCCTGATTGGATTGGAGCTAAAGCAGATTATTCACAGTCTGGAAGGCTATTCTATCGAGGAAGCGATCCGCTATGCGCTGGTGATTAGTGTAATTGTGATCGTTATCCGGATCGTGCTGGTTTATCTTGCGCTTTTCTTACCCAGATTATTGTCACCAACCGTAAGAAAGCAAGAACGCAGTCCGGGCTTTAAACTGCCTTTTGTTATTGGCTGGGCCGGTATGAGAGGCGTGGTGTCGCTGGCCTCTGCACTGGCCATTCCTATTACGCTTTCTGATGGAACGGACTTTCCTCATAGAAACCTTATACTTTTTATTACATTCGTGGTAATATTAGTCACCCTGGTTTTCCAGGGACTCACCCTGCCGTTATTTATTAAGCTGCTGAAACTAAAGGAAATCGATGATTACCGCCCAGAGGTGGAACAGCTCGAAGAGATTCGCTTAAGGCTCAGTAAGAATGCCTTGAATTATATTGATAAGCATTATAATAAGGAATTGCAGGAATACGAGAGTATGGCTAAGATCAAGGAACAGATCATGCGTAATATTACCTTGAGTGAGCTTAATTTGTCTGAACAAAATGATGAAGCGACTGCCCGCTCTGAGAGAAAACTTAATCGAAAAGTCATGCAGGAGCTGGTTAAACTACGCCGTTCTCTTTTACATACAATCCGTTACGAGAAGAAATATGATGATAGTGTGATCAGAGATATGGAGCATAGCCTGGATCTGGAAGAAGCGCGTCTGGCTAAATATTAACCCACAGCATAAAGCAGCCGGTTTACCGCTCTAAAGTGGTTATTAACCGTTCTGGGATGACGGGTTTAAGTGATTGTGGTATCTTTGCGGCAGAAAAACAAAAGATATTCTATGAACGTCTTTCCTAAGCCGACAGAACTGAAGGATCTGGTAAGAACCGTAGCCATCAGGGATGCCTTACAGAAGAAATGTGATGAGTCACAAGCAGATAAAAGGAATACACAGACCGATACGCAAAATTTTGCATTAATTCGAACGACCTGTAAAATTGTTAAGCGTGCGCCCTACAGATTAGATCACTATGCGATTGTACTGTGCCTGAGTGGTGAAGCAAAAATGACCTCCGGCCATTTTAGTTTTATGGTAAGGCCTCACAGCATGCATTTTATTTTTCCCGGTATGATCAATGTAGTAGAACAAAGTTCAGACGATTTTGAACTGTATATGGTGCTTTTCAGCAGGGACTTTTTTGCGGATATGTATCTGAAAGAAGCGGTACTTGAAAGCATACTGGATCAGGCGCCTGATTTCCCTCCGATCAGTCAGTTGGACGATGAGATGTATGCTAAAGTCAAATCCTTGATTGAAGGCATGCATGAAGAATATAAGCAGCAGGAAAAATTTCATTTGAAACTGATTCAATCGATGCTTATGCAGTTGTTTTATTTATCGGGTCGTATTTTTCAAGACGAGATCCAGGCACAGCCCGCCATCGCCTCCAGAGGCTATCAATTGGTACAGCAGTATAAAAGAGCTGTCGACGAAAACTTTATGGATAGAAGAATGGTACAGTGGTATGCAGATAAGTTGTTTGTAACTGCCGGTTATCTGGGGGAAATCGTCAAGAAGGAAACAGGGGAGACGGCTATCAGGATTATTCATCGCCGGATATACCTGGAAGCACATTATTTGCTCAATTATTCCCAGCTTAGCATAAAAGAGATTTCGGATCAATTAAATTTTGATACACCCTCTCACTTTTCCAGATTCTTTAAACAGTTTGCAGGAGTGGCCCCGACTGCCTTAAAGAAAAATATTGCCTGATGATGTTTTGACATAACAGTTGTTATTATTGCATTCCAGCCTGCAAAGTCATTTATTGAACGTAAAAGATGACCTTGCAGGTTGTTTTGTTATATGTTAATCTGCGTTAAAAAATCGTTGCCTGAAAATTGGTTATTTTTACCGCAATTTTGGAATTGTCTGCGCATTTGCCCCATACTACCTTTGCCTTGTCAATGAGTTATTCAAACTGCAGTTTAAAATAAAACACTGAATAAATTACTTGATAACTAAAAATGAAAAAGATGAAAATTTTAAACAAAATAGCCGTTTTATCTCTTGCATTGGTTCTTGGATTGGCCATTAATGCAAATGCACAAAAAACATATGATCGTTCAGGCATTCAGTTAAGTGTCGGGCCGCAGGCGAACCTGCCATTAGGAAGCTTTAAAGATGCTTACGACTGGTCGATTGGTGGTAGCGTACAGGCTGACTTCCCCGTTGTGAAAAATGATTTATATGTAGTGGTAAACGCTGGTTATAATAACTTCTTCGCTAAAGAAGATGTCGGAACCGGTAAAGATTTAGGCGTTATCCCGGTGAGCGCTGGTCTGAAATATTATTTCCCCAGCACGAATCTGTATGTACAGGGCACTGCCGGTGTTGGCTTTTTAACCAGCAAGGATGATGTTGCTGCTGACAAATCAGCTTCCTTTACTTATAGCCCGCAGGTGGGTTATCTATTCAACCTGGGAGGCCGTAATGCACTGGATGTCGCTGTGAAATTTGAAGGTGATAGCAAGATCTATGACAATGGCAAATCCAGCAATTTCTTAGGCCTGCGTGTGGCTTACAACTTTGGACTATAAACTTTTTTAGTTACTAAAGAAGACGTCTGATAAACATCCCATATTTTGGATTTTGTTTTTCTGCCACCTGTAATCTTACGGGTGGCTTTTTTGTGGGACATCTTTGTCGGCATGATTTTGTATCTTTAAATGATCATGTGGATAGGGAAGTGTATTATGCTATCACGCTGTTGGAAATGCTCTGTGAGTTTGATTTAATAATGGACGCAGCGTATTCCTATACAGGCAATAACACTGAAATGTGGGAAAATATCTGATGCCCAAAATGGATTTTTAGTCCGTTAACAGATTTTATTATGTCTTATTGTAAATTATTTTAAGGGTCCATCACTGGATCAACAAATGCAGGTAATATGAAAGCAGTACAATTTAGAATGGCCAGGCCGACCAATCAACTGAGCGAAGTCATTAATTTTTACCAAAGAGGCCTTGGGTTAAAAGTTCTGGGTCAGTTTCAAAATCATGATGGGTATGATGGTGTAATGTTGGGGTTGCCGGATAAAGATCATCATCTGGAATTTACACAGTATAAAGACAAATTGCCTTTGCCTGAGCCGACAAAGGAACATCTGTTGGTTTTCTATTTTGAGAGTCTGATGGAATATAATGAAGCCAATGACAGGTTAAGGGCACTTGGGGCAATACCCGTTGAGCCGGAAAATCCATACTGGAAGGATAAAAGTGAAACCTACGAGGATCCGGACGGCTGGAGGGTCATTTTGTTTAAGGGCAGGTATAATCCCTGACCGGCCCCGGTTAAGGCAATTGATATTCTTTAAAAAGTATATATCAAACCAGAAGAGACGGCATAGCTTACTAAAGAACCATGATCGTGATAAATATTGTTTTAGTATAATATTTGATCACCTGACAGCCGGTCATTTTTTGACAAGGGGAGCGAATCTTATCTGTTAAACTTCGCTGAATATTAAAATATACTAAAATTCATAGGCTGTCTGCCTAACCCTGTTTGACTATTTACCGAAAAGATGAGGGGTTTGATTGGCATATTCTGCTGTGTTCATTACCTTTGCCACTCAATTTTAAAAAATACTAGGCTAGAAGTTCTTAGTAAATAACACTCTGAATGAAGACAGATAAAAATACCATTATAGGGCTGGCGTTGCTGGGTATATTGTTTATTGGCTATTTCGTCATTACCGGCAAACAAAAAGATGCTTATGAGAAAAGCCAGCAACATATAAAAGACTCCATAGCCCAGGTTCAAAAAGCGCAGGTAAAACCTGCTGATACACTGGCACTTGCCCAGGATTCCTTAAGTGCAGATTCTTTAGCGAAGGCCGGAGCTGCCGGCAGTTTTGTTGGCGCTGCAAACGGTACTGAACAGTTACAGGTCATTGAAAATGATTTAATGAAGATTACCTTCTCTAATAAAGGTGGTCAGATCCAAAAGGTTGAATTAAAAAAATATAAATCTTATGACTCAACCCAGGTGGTTCTCGGCGGACAATCTAACAAACTGGGTTATGCCATTAATACGTCAGCAAACAGCTCCACTCAGACCACGGATTTGTATTTTGCGGCGGAACCGGTAACAAAGAATCAGGACGGAAGCCAGGTCGTTTCTTATAAGTTGACCAATGCGAACGGTCAGGTTATAGAGCATCAGTTTGTGATCAAGAAGGATAATTACATGGTTGACTGGAATATCCTGATCAATGGCGCAGCGCAGTTACTTACGCAGAATGTTCTGAATATCAACTGGGTGAATATTCTTCATCGCCAGCAATTAGCGGTTAAATATGAAAAAGAGCAATCTTATCTGGCTTATAATGATACCAAGAAAGGTTATGATGATGAACGGGCCGCAAACGGTGCAGACGAGCAATTCAAAAACGGCGTAAACTGGATGGCCTTTAAACAGCAGTTCTTCAATATGACGCTTCTGGCAAAGGGAGGAATAGCCGCAGGAAGTACCGCTAAGATGACTGCACAGCCAGGAGATGACGGCGACTCTGCTGTAAAACAGATCTTTCATGATACCGCCGCGCTTAAAATAGAAGTACCCGCAACAGCATCCGTCAATATTCCGCTTCAGTTATATTATGGACCTAATGATTACTATATACTGAAGAGCTATGACAATGGTATGCATAACATGGTCGATTTAGGCTCTGGTATCGATGCCTTTGCTAAATATGTGAACCGGTGGCTGATTATGCCGATCTTTAATTTTATTGCCGGATTTGTCAGCAATTATGGCTGGGTGATTATTTTATTGACGATCTTTATCCGTTTGATTACTTCTCCGCTGACTTATAAGAGTTATTACAGCAGTGCCAAGATGAAGGTGCTGAAGCCTGAAATCGATGCGCTGAAGGAAAAATTTGGAAAGGATCAGCAGGGATTCGCCATGGAGCAGATGAAACTCTTCAGGGAAGCAGGTGCCAATCCATTGAGTGGTTGTATGCCAATGCTACTACAGATCCCCATATTTCTGGCTCTGTACCGCTTCTTTAACTCCAGCATCGCGCTGAGAGGAGAAAGTTTCTTATGGGCGAAGGATTTATCTGCCTATGATGCGATCATCCATTTCAATACGCATATCCCATTACTGGGAGACCACTTGAGTCTGTTTACCATTACTTATTGTGTGACCAGTATGTTCACCAGTATGTATAATATGAGCATGTCACCTTCCACTGGTCAAAATCAGGCCATGATGAAATACATGCCTTATTTCATGCCGTTTATCTTCTTCTTTGTATTCAATGGCCTGCCTTGCGCGCTGACCCTTTACTATACAGTTAGTAACCTGGTAACCCTTGGTATCCAGCTGGTCATTCAGAAATACATTCTGGACCATGATAAAATCCTGGCTGAGATCAATACTAAACGCAAACAGCCTAAGCAAAAGAGTAAGTTCCAGATGCGTATGGAAGCCATGCAGGAACAACAGAAAAAAATGCAGGATATGCGCAAAAAAAAGTAAATAACGCTTAAACAGCAAAAAAGGACGATTCTTACAGGGGATCGTCCTTTTTTGTGCTGGGGACTGGCAGCTTTACCGGGATTATATAAATGGTTCAAAAAACTTGATGTACATTTGTATATTATATCACTAATTTTATAGACTATGTGGCTCCAAAATATTTTAGAAACCATTGGTAATACCCCATTAATAGAACTGAATAAAAGTGTCAAAGGGTTGCCTTGTAAGGTTTTAGCCAAAGTAGAATATTTTAACCCCGGCAATTCCGTGAAGGACCGTATGGCCATAAAAATGGTGGAAGTTGCTGAAAAGGAAGGGCTCTTAAAGCCCGGAGGCACTATTATTGAGGGAACCAGCGGTAACACAGGGATGGGACTGGCACTGGCTGCCATTATCAAGGGCTATAAATGTATTTTTACAACAACAGATAAACAAAGCAAGGAGAAGGTGGATATTCTGAAGGCACTCGGTGCGGAAGTCATTGTTTGCCCGACCAATGTGGAGCCTGAAGATCCTCAAAGCTACTATTCTGTTTCAAGAAGGCTGGCTGAACAAACGCCCAATTCTTTTTATGTCAATCAATATGATAATCTTGCCAACCGGTTGGCTCATTATGAGCAGACCGGCCCCGAGATCTGGGAGCAGACCGAAGGCAAGATCACGCATCTGGTCGTGGCTTCCGGAACCGGTGGCACAGTTACCGGTGTCGGTAAGTACCTTAAGGAAAAAAATAAAGATATTCAGGTCTGGGCTATTGACAGCTATGGTTCACTGCTGACTAAATATTACCGAACGGGAGAGCTGGATACAAAAGAAGTTTATCCATATATTACCGAGGGGATAGGCGAAGACTTTGTTCCCCAGAACTTCGACATGTCCTATATCGATTATTTTGAACAAGTCACCGATAAGGACGCCGCAGTGATGGCGCGAAGGATTACCAAAGAAGAAGGCATTTTCGTAGGGTATAGTGCAGGCAGTGCGCTTCAGGGTATTTACCAGCTAAAGGATAAGCTAAAAAAAGATGATGTTGTCGTCGTTATATTTCATGATCATGGCAGCCGCTACGTAGGGAAGATCTATAATGATGAATGGATGATGGAGAGGGGCTTTATGGAAGTGAAGACCTTAAAAGATATCATAAGTGGCCGTAAAGAAAATAAGTTGATCGCTATCGGGCCGGATGCGACGGTCGTTCAGGCGGTGGAGCTTATGAAAAAGTTTGATATTGAAAATATCCCTGTTAAGGATCAGGATCAGTTCGTTGGTTCTATCAGTGAAAGCGGCCTGTTCCAGAAAATATTTGCCAACCCGGAATTAAAGAACGAACAGGTAAGTCAGGTGATGGAAAAGCCCTATCCGGTGGTGCCCATGGAAACGCCTATTGAAAAAAGCAGTCATCTGATCAGCCGGGAGAACGGCGCTATTCTGGTAACTGATGAACTGGGCAATCATCATATTGTAACGAAGTTCGACTTTATCCATAGCTTTGCTCAATAATCAGAATACTATGGAAGGGTTGCCTAAAGAAGAAAATCCCTGGAAGATTATTTCAGCAAAGCAGGTATATGATAACCCATGGATAAGTGTCACCGCCTATGATGTGATAAATCCCTCGGGCGGCAACGGTATCTATGGGAAGGTACATTTTAAGAACAGGGCTATCGGTATCGTTGCCCTGGATGAACACAATCAGCTCTTTCTGGTAGGCCAATACAGATTTGTGCTGGACCGCTACAGCTGGGAGCTGCCGGAAGGAGGCGGTCCCTTGGATGAGGCGCCGCTGGATGCCGCGAAAAGAGAACTGCTGGAGGAAACAGGTTTGGTGGCAGAAAACTGGGAAGTGCTGCTGGAAATGGATCTTTCAAATTCTGTCACGGATGAAGAAGTCACGGTCTTTCTGGCCACGGGACTGATGCAAAAAGAGGCCGATCCGGAACCTACGGAGCAATTACAGGTTGTGCGTAGACCATTCAGTCAGGTATTTGACTGGGTGATGAATGGTGAAATTACTGACAGCATCACCGTAGCAGCTATTTTAAAATTAAAAGTCCTGGGATACCGATAACCGGAATTTACCCAGGACTCTTTTTATGCAAATAAATATATATAGAGAGAAGGATATACACTTACTGGCCAATGCCGTAATAGGTAAACCCTGCTTTAGTCAGTTGTACATCGTCATAGATATTTCTGCCATCAAATACCACCGGTGTTCGCATAAGCGATCTGATTAAGTTCCAGTTGGGCAGCCTGAATGCATTCCATTCTGTCACCAGCGCAATAGCATCTGCATCCTTAACTGAATCATATACATCTTCCGCCCAGCTCACTTTACTTTGGAGGACCTTCTGTGCTTCTTTCATTGCTTCGGGGTCATAGACCTGCACTTTGGCGCCTGCTGCGATTAAAGCTTCAATCAGGATCAGCGCCGGTGCTTCTCTGATATCGTCAGTATTTGGCTTAAATGCCAGTCCCCATACAGCGATTGTTTTGCCCTCCAGCATTTCATCATAATGACGACTGATCTTATCAAACAAGATCTTTTTTTGTGCCTCATTTACCTGTTCAACGGCTTCTAATAACCTCAGCGGGTAATCATGGTCCTTACCTGTTCGTAATAGTGCTTTGACATCTTTAGGGAAGCAAGAACCACCGTACCCCACACCGGGATAGAGAAACTTTCTGCCGATACGGGGATCTGCTCCAATCCCTGCTCTGACATGAGATACATTCGCACCTACTTTTTCGCATAGGTTAGCGATATCATTCATGAAGCTGATACGGGTCGCCAACATGGCATTTGCGGCATATTTTGTCATTTCTGCGGAAGGGATATCCATATAAAGAATCCGGTATCCATTCAGCAAAAATGGTTTATAAAGTGTATCCATGGTTTCCCGGGCCCGGTCGCTGTCTATGCCGACAACAATCCGATCAGGACTCATAAAATCTTTAATGGCAGCGCCTTCCTTTAAGAATTCCGGATTGGAAACGACATCAAATGCAATTTGCTGACCTCTTTTCTCTAAGGACTGCCTGATGGCTGCGCGAACCTTCTCCGAGGAACCAACAGGTACAGTACTCTTTGTTACGACTACTGTATAATCTTCCAGATATTGCCCAATGGAATCAGCTACAGAAAGCACATAGCGCATGTCAGCGCTGCCGTCTTCGCCAGGAGGGGTCCCAACAGCAATGAATATGGCACCCGCGTCTTTGATATGATCTGCAATAGAAGTGCTAAAGTGCAATCTTTTGCTTTTTACATTCCGCTGAATAATATCTTCCAGGCCTGGTTCAAATATAGGCAGAATACCTTTTTGCAGGTTATCGATCTTTTGTTGATCGATATCTATGCAACAAACATCTACGCCGATATCCGCCAGACAGGCACCGGTTACCAGACCAACATATCCAGATCCCGCAATAACTACTTTCATCTATGCGAATTTTAATATTATTCTTTTAACCCTGGCCCGCCCCGCTTATTTGAGGCTACAGCGCAAAAATAAGCAATAGCAGGGGTTAAAAAAGTTTCGGAAAGATAGTATATCCTTTTTTAGCAATTTAGAAAAAAAGCCTAATTCCCGGTTGTGGAATGCAGGCTGATAGGGTTTGGTTAAAAACAGCTCTACGGTTGCCGGGACTGTCTATTTTTTGTACTTTGCGGACAAATCAGCTTATTATGTTAGATCGATATAAATTTACCGTTACAGAAAGGTTCTTGCGTTATGTAAAAATAGATACCCAAAGCGATCCGGATAATCCGGCGTTCCCTTCCTCGGAGAAGCAAAAGGATCTGAGCAAGCTGTTAGTGAAAGAACTACTGGAAATAGGCGTAAAGGATGCCGTAATGGATGAAAACGGCTATGTGTATGGTACGATTGAATCTAATACCGATAAAAAAGTGCCGGTTGTCTGCTTTTGTTCTCATGTAGATACAGCGCCGGATTGTTCCGGAACGGATGTGCGTCCTATTATTCATGAGAACTATGATGGCAAAGATATTGAACTACCCGATGCGCCGGATCAGATAATCAGAATGAAGGATTATCCTTATTTAAAGACGCAGATAGGCAAGGATATCATTACGGCCAGTGGCAAAACTCTGTTAGGTGGTGATGACAAAAGCGGCGTGGCAATCATTATGGATATGGCTCATTACCTGACCAGTCACCCGGAAGTCAAACACGGGACTGTTAAAATACTCTTTACGCCGGATGAAGAAACAGGCAGGGGAACAGAAAAGGTAGACTTAAAGAGGCTGGGCGCCGATTTTGGCTATACGCTGGATGGAGGGGAACTGGGCAGTTTCGAAGACGAAACTTTCAGCGCGAATGCGGCCAAAATTACGGTACATGGTGTGATCGCGCATCCGGGTTATGCAAAAGGAAAATTAGTGAACGCGCTAAAAATAGTGGGGGAAATCCTGGCCGCCTTGCCAAAAGACAAGTTTAGCCCGGAGACCACCAGTGGGAGAGAAGGCTTTGTGCATCCGGTTAAAATAGAGGGAATTGCTGAACAGGCTTCTATTGACTTTATCGTAAGAGACTTTATTACTGCTAATTTAGTAAAGCATGAAGACAGGCTCAAAGAAATAGCTGAACAAGTCGTTAAAGAGTATCAAGGCGTTAAATTGGACTTTGCTGTCAAAGAGCAATATCGCAATATGAAAGAAATCCTGCAGCAATACCCTGAAGTATCGGAAAATGCTGTCTTGGCTTATAAAAATGCTGGACTGGAAGTTGTCAATGAACCGATCAGAGGGGGAACGGATGGCAGCAGACTTAGTTTTATGGGGCTGCCTTGCCCGAATATTTTTACAGGAATGCAGGCTATCCATAGCCGTCATGAATGGATCGGGATCTCAGATATGGAAAAAGCAGTGGAGGTTTTAGTGGAACTAATAAAAGTATGGGAAGAAAAAGCCTAAATCAGCTGAAAATACAATTCTAGCAATTATATTTGCATCCCGAGATTAAATGGGAATACAGGCCTCGTAGTACAATGGATAGTATATGAGTTTCCGAAGCTCCAGATCCAAGTTCGATTCTTGGCGAGGCCACACTCAGCGCCGATTACATTGATAATCAGCACGTTTTTATTGCTATTTGACCATAAATGACGTTATTTGTTGCATAGCTTTGCCATAAATATGCCGCAAGTGATTGAGCCATAACTTTTATACCATTAAATTTTAGCTAGGAAAGCCCAACAAAAGCGGAGATCTATAAGTGAATAAGGCATTTTAATGTTCGGCAGATAGGAGAGATGTATGTGTTTAATGTGAATACCAACTATATTTTTTGGGTATGTAATAATAAGTTCAGGCCAAAACCTAGAGGTTAAAAATGATTGATTATGTTTCTAATGTATGTGGATGAAAGTGGAGACACAGGCCATGATGGATCGCCAACAAAATACTTTGTACTTTCTGCTCTGGTAATTCATGAATCAAACTGGCAAAATCTTTTAGATGATGTAGTAGGGTTTAAGCGCCTTATAAAATCTCGCTATGGGCTGTTAATGAAGGAAGAAATACATGCTTCCGTTTTTTTATCAAAAAGGCTTAAGCTAAGTAATACAATTTCCAGAAATAACAGGCTGGATCTTTTAAAGAAAACTTTAGATTGGGTTAATCAAAGAAATGATGTGAGTGTCTTTTCAGTCAGAGTGGACAAAACAATGTATAAAGGAGATGTATTCGAATATGCCTGGAAAGCATTAATTCAGCGATTTGACAATACGATTTCCTATAATAATTTTCCTGGCTCTGAAGGTATAAATAAAGGAATAATAGTTTGCGACAATACTGATGGCGGTAAACTGACGAAGCTATTACGCCAAATGCGACACTTTAATAATGTGCCAAACGATGGTGCACATCCGGGAGGGTACAAAAATATTCCATTAAGAGCCATCGTTGAAGATCCTATTTTCAGGGACTCTCGGAACTCATTTATTCTTCAAATTGTTGATGTAATTGCATATTTCGCAAAACAGTCGTATGAGCCCAATAAATATGTCAGAAAAAAAGGAGCAAAAACATTTTACGGGCGACTTGGAAATGTGATTAATCCGCACGTTACACGTTATGGAACTCAATATAACATTGTAGAACTATAAAAAAGGGGCGGTAAAAACCGTCCCGGGGGGATCCTACTAGAACTACTAGAGCCATTCAGATCACCACAAAGATAGTAAACTTTATTAAATTAATAATGTTTTTAGTCAAATTTTTGCCACAAAAAATACGGTATTCTTTGATAGTCAACTATTTACAGCGATAATAGGTGAGGCTCCTGATAGTGCTGGTTACATTGATTTGATAATCAGCATTTTTTTGCTTTTATCTCTCTAAATTTTGCTTTTTGCTGTCTATATTTGTATTGGCCCTGTAAAATTGGGTTGATTTCAATATCGGGGTAGCGATTCAAAATATAATTTTAAAATACTGCCTCCGAGAAACTTAACTGACTATCATGAAAGGAATTGTACGCTTAGTGGTTATTCTTCGATTAATATTAGTGGTGCATCAGAACGATCAGCATCGATTCGCATTACGGCTAAATGGTTCCCATCCACTCTTGAAACCACTTAATAAATTGGAAAGAGTACTTGTCGCTTAAAAAGCAAGTGGGTTTTTCAATTATACTATTTACCAAATGATTACCGGGAACAAAGAGATCTGGCTGCCGTTTATCCGGAAAGACTTACTCAGTTAAAAAAATTACTCTACAAGCAGTGTGCTGATAACTGGGAAAATGGCGTGTTCGATTTTGACAATTTGCCAAGAAGTGAAATGAGTGAGGTGTATCAGCAGTCGTTAAAAAGGTAATATGCCTCTGACGGTGTTAAAAAAGCGGATAGAAAAAAAGGGCAGCCAAATTATCTGGCTGCCCGCTCTTATCTTATAATGCTATTACTGAGTCAGCTTTTCTTTAACTGATCTGCTTTTTAAGAGACGCTACTTCTTGCTGCAAGTTGTTAACCACACCAGCCAGGCCAGCCATCTGTCCCACATCCCAGCGCTGATGCTTGTCAATCTTTGTAATGATCATTTGCGCTTTCCAGATTTCCATAATGTCAATGGCATCCAGTTGATAAGGGTCAAAAATAGGATTATCACTTACCAGTGTAACCTGGTCTTTGATTTTGTTATTGCGTACAATCCTTTTATAAACGATGCCATTGGATCTGGAAACAACAATATAGGCATTGTTATTTTTAACATCATTGAGGTGCTCGACTTTTTCACCTACTACGACACTGCCACTCGGTGTAGGTAACATACTGTCTCCTATGATTTCAAAGGCGCGGTAAAACCCAGGTGCCAACATAGGTAGCGTAAAGGTATTCAATTCGTCTAAAAACTCATTGTCTTCATAACCGGCTAAGTATCCGGCAGCTGCTTTTACCGGGACAAACTGTACTTTGGCCTCTGTCGTACTGGCCATCATCATGGCACGTCTCCTGTCCAGGTAAGTGCCTTCTCCCGGCTGATCCAGGTCTTCCAGAAAAAGCTCATCCAGGCTTAATTTAAAAATCTGACCAATAGCCGTTAATACATCAATACGCGGTTCTGCACGACTTTCTTCATAGGCACCGATCAGTGAACGCTTGATGCCGAGTTTATCAGCCATCTGTGCCTGTGTCCAGCCTCGCAATTTTCTAAGGTATTTCAGGTTTTTACCGGCGTATGTAGTCATGTTTTTGAGTTTTAAAGTGAACACTAATACGATTAGTGCAATTTACTAAGGATTGGTAATACTCCCAAATTATTTGGAGTTTTTTTGCGTGAAAAAACTAAATAATTTTATTTTCCTTATTTGAGACATGAAAAATCCAGCAATTTTTAGGAAGAAGGCCTATAAGATTGCTGGATTTCCGTATTATGCTTGTTTAGCGAGTATACTCGGAGAAGTTTATTTATCCCTGTTCTTTCCGCCGCCAAATATCTTTCTAAAGAGGCCCTTTTTTTTAGGCTCTTCTTTTTTGGGTGCCGGCATAACAGCCTTGGGTTTTGTTTTTTTCGCTCCTGAAGAACTGCCGCCGATCAGCGGAACATCATTCTGGTCTGTATTATTAATATTTGTATCACTTTCCGGACCGATATCCTGTGGTTTAATACCCGGTTGATTCAGGATGTTGTTCTGGATGCTGTCGGTGCTGTCTTTGATATCATGTGCCCAGTCATAAATGACCGATTCAGCAGGATTCACACCACCCGTGTTAAACCGCTGACTGGCGTTCAGTCCGGCTGTCTTGTCCTTGTACGCTTTCTGGAAGAAATAAGCCCAGATCGGCAGTGCCAGAGAGGAACCTTGTCCGATAGCTGTACTATTGAAGCGAATAAAGCGGCTGTCACAACCCGTCCAGACACCCACCAACAATTGCGGCGTAAAGCCGATAAACCAGGCATCGCTGTTGTCATTGGTTGTACCGGTCTTGCCGGCGATAGCGCCTGGTATATCATAACTGGCCATCCTTCTGCCGGTACCATAATCAATCACATCCTCCATCATAGAGACCAGTGAGCTGGAAGTAATGTCGCTGATCACCTGTTTACGTTTGGGCGTGCTGGTATATAAAATATTATGGTGCGCATCCTCGATACGGGTAATGATCATCGGCTGTACGGTAAAACCTCTTCCGGGGAACATAGAATAGGCCTGCATCATTTCATACAGGGACGTTTCTCCGCTACCCAGGGCAATGGAAGGATATGGGTCTATTTTGGAGGTAATGCCGCAGGTTTTCAGAAATTCGACAAACTTAACCGCGCCTTCATTACCTTCCGGTCCCAGTTGCTTCATGATATAAGCGGTGGCACAGTTGCGTGATTCTGCCAGCGCCTCAGACATCGGCATTGTTCTGCCGGTACAGGTGGCTCCTGTTGCGGGCACATTACCATAGCCTTTAAAATATTGCTGTACATCTTCTACCGGCGTTCCGGGTGTAAAACCACCCTTTTCGATTGCCAGGCTGTAAAGCAGCGGTTTGATGGTAGAGCCTACCTGTCTTTTTGTATTTATATTGACGTGATCGAACTTGTAGGTCTGAAAGTCGATACCACCTACCCAGGCTTTCACTTCGCCGGAAATAGGATCCATCGCCATGAGACCCGCCTGTAACATCTGTTTGGTGTATTTTATTGAGTCATAAGGCGTCATGACGGTATCGGCATACCTGTTTTTGTTCCATGCAAAGACCCGCATTTTTGTCTTGACATGAAATGATTTTTCGATGTCTTTATCAGACATACCGTTTTCTTTAGAAGTCTTCCAGCGGTTGCTGCGTTTCATCGACCTTTCAACAGTCACTTCATGGCCTTTCCAGATACTGCCGTTTTTGACATTCTCCTGCGCATTCAATAACTTTTGCATCGAACTCATATTCTTTGCTACAGCGCTTTCTGCATATCTCTGTAAGTTCGGATTGATAGTGGTATAGATCCTTAAACCATCGCGGTATAAATTATAGGTGGTGCCGTCAGGTTTTTTATTGGCCGGATCTGCACACCACTCTTTTAACTGGCGGATCAGCTCCATTCTGAAATAAGGTGCCAGCCCGTTGGAATTACTCATTTTATGGTAATTCAATACAATCGGCTCCTTTTTAATCTTCTCTGCTTCCTGAGGCGAAACAAAATTATTACGTACCATCTGGTTGATGACTACATTGCGACGCTGCAAGGCCTTATCCATGTGCAGTCTTGGATTGTAGGTTGTGGACGCTTTGAGCATGCCTATTAATACTGCCGCCTGGCCGACGGTCAGGTCAGCCGGGTTGACCTGGAAAAAAGTGCGGGCCGCATTGCGGATACCATACACATTATCGCCAAAAGGCACTGTATTCAAATACAAAGTAACAATCTCGTTCTTAGTGAAGTTTCTTTCCAGTTTGATCGCAATAATAGATTCTTTCAATTTCTGGATAATTCTGATAAAGGCATTACGCTTATAGTCCGTGAACAGATTTTTCGCGGTCTGCATCGTGATGGTGCTGGCGCCACCTTCTCCACCCAGAGAGAACAATGCTCTTGCCAGAGAACGCGGATCGATACCGCTATGTTTATAAAATCTTTCGTCTTCAGTCGCCACTAAGGCCTCGATAACATGCGGGCTGATCTGCTCAAAGGAAACATTGATCCTATCCTCGGAATAGATCTTACCCATGATCGTACCGTCGTCTGCATAGATCTGACTGGCTTCTGATGCATTGGGGTTCTGGAGTTGTTCAATGGAAGGCATTTCGCCTAACAGACCATAATTGGCCATCGCGACCAGTAAACATGCGCCGAGCAGCCCTGCAAAGAATATGATCCAAAGGACACGAACGACTTTATTGCTACTTCTTTTGCCTTTAGATTTATTTGGCTGCTTGTTTGATTGTTGCTGCTTATTTTGCTGCGTCATGCTTATTTTCTAATTACTATTATGTTGAGTGCAGAAGGATCAATTCCCTGTCCCCGGTAAACTGTGTCAGGACTCATCAAAAAATGGACCGTTTCCGGTTCTGCCATGCCCGTCAAAAATAATGACTTCCTTAAAGATAGCCATAAAAATACTATTTTGCCTCAAATTGCTTCCAGGCCGCGCGGTAATTTATCAGATCTTCTCCAGATTTTAACTTATTCGTATTCTGAGGGCTAAGGATCATAAATTCGTATTTATCCTGAGTGAGCCAAGGCAGGATCGTAGAGGTGCTAACCCCTTGAATCTGTTTAAGATAGGCTTTCGCTGCTGCATAATCCTTAAAGGGGCCGATTTGTACGAGGTCATAATCTTCCAATTGCTGCCGGTTTACCGGCCATTTTTCATGTTCAAAAGCCAGCAGGTTGTATCTGTTAAAGGCGTTGGCCGCCTCACTGGCAAATACCGGCGCTACCTTATGCAGCATGACTGTTACATATTGCGGGGCAGCCGGATCAAACCTGAAGCCTCCAATGGTCACCCCTGTTTTTGCAGCGGGAGGTGCTGGCGGAGGGATCTGTACAGTCTGATTATTCTGTACAGGAGGTGCTGTCAGGGAGTTATCATTCAGGGAGTCTGTTTGTTTTTCTATATTGTGTGCCTGAGCTGTGTCTGGTCCCTTTGCGATCTGATCGGGGATAACCTGTGCAACAGACGGCCTTGTCTTACTGGTGTCTGTTTGTGGAGTAATCACAGGCGCCGTTACTGCTGCCTGTTTTGTTTTAACCGTGTCTGCTTCCCGGATATTAATGAACGGGTTTTCATCACTTACCTGGCCGGCGAGCTGAGGGATAACACCATTGCTCGTATCTGCCAGATCCTGAATCTGCTGATTTCTAAGCAGGCCGATCCTTCTTTCACGCTGATCTGCCAGAGCGGCGGCGGCAGACTCCAGCCTGGATAACCTGCTGTTTTGAATATAACCATTTGGGCTGATCTTCAGCTGACGTAAATATGCTTCGATCTCACCGCGCCTTTTCAGAATGCTTAGCAGGTGCTCTGCCTGGTCTTTAATGGGAGAGGTGCTGAAATGCTGGATCAGGTAGTTTAGTTTTGAGATGGCCAGAGAATCTTTACTTTCTGAGATGTAATATACGGATTCAATATAAAGGAGCTGCGGTGTCCAGTAAAAGGAGCCATATTTTTTATCCGCCAGCTGCTTTAATGAATCTGCTTTTTTAAACGCTCCTTCAACAAATAACTGATAAACTTCATTATAGGCATATGTGGCCTGGTTTTGCAGACTGGTCTCTTTGATTTCGCCTAAGAGCGTGTCCTGACTGAGTAGTTTTCGTGTCCAGGAACTGTTTTTATACTGACGTTCCAGTGAACTGCGCACCAGTCTCGCTTCTGCTTTCTTTCCCAGCAGCATATAACAAATATATTGATTAAAATATACAGCGTCTGTGGAATCCCATCCCGGGAACCTGCGAAGTAAAGAATCATAAACATACAAAGCCCCGGTAAAGTTTTCCATGGTATTTTGAAGGATCTGCCCCGCAGAAAACAACCTGGACGCAATTTTCGCATTACTGGAATCTATGGCACCTTTTGTTAAAGGGAGTCCCTTTAAAAGGTCCTCTGGCTGGATGTTACTGCTGTCAAGTTTTAAAGAGCCGTCCGGATTGAAAGCCTCCAGCAGAGAACTGGGTTCACCACTTTTAACCGGCCCCCTGGATGCCCCGTTTATCGCACTGAGCCGTTGCCAGTTATCGACATTAGGGCGATTACCAAACTTTTGTTTAAAAAGCTGATAGCCGCTGTTTTTTAATGCGGGGTTATTAAAATACCAGATGGTATTTCCGGAAGCAGCCGCCGGGAAAAGCGACGTCGGCGCTGTTGACGTGGGACGGCGTATCGCGGGATTGATCACATTGCCTTCTTTTTCTTCTTGTTTTCGCTGGATGGCTTTACGGATTTCACGGGCCTTGTCTTTTAAGATATTCATCCGCTCTTTTTCTGAGAGACGGGCAAGGTGTTGCAGGCTGTCCTGATAATAAATGGTATCCAGCTCTTCAGCTACTTTATCCAGAGGCCCCCGCCTTAGTTCCAGCAAATCGCGATGGGCCTCCAATGTCAGGTTACTGGAGCTGACACTGTCGTAAACTCGGGAGGCATCATAAAATTGATTATCCTCGTAATTCAGACCGGCCAGGGCAAAAAACGTCCGGCTTTTTTGTTGTGTATTAGGAGGGCTGATCTTCGCAGCGGCATCAAGGCTGGCCTGTAGCAGTGTTCTGGCTGTTTTGTGCTGCCCTTTATTTAATGCAATGGATGCCTGCGCAAAATAAATTACGTCCTTGTATTTTTTGTATTTATCCCTTCTGGAGAGTTTTTGCAGTAAGTCCATATGGCTGTCCGACACATCTTCTTTGGCAGATGGTACATTCCCCTGCGTGTTCTTCATGGATGCTTCTGCCAGTGCCGCATAGATACTCAGCAAAGGATCTATGGCTGCAGATTTCGCCTTTGCATAATAAACTGCAGCGGACAGACTGTCTTCACCAAGGGCAAATAGCTGTCCGGTGAGATAATACATCCTTGGCCGGACGGCTCTCTTGTATAAGGAATAGCCGGAATTAACCAGATAGGCAGCTGCACTATCGTATTTTTTTAAGCGGTAAAATAAAAAGCCGTGGGTTTCAGCTACAAGTGGTTTTAGCCTGCCGGGTAAAAGGCTGTCTTTTTCGATATAGCCCAATAAAACCCGGGCCTGAATATAATCACCCGACTGGATAAAGTTTTTTATCTGCCAGATAAGGCCGTCATTTCTTCTTTCCTTACGGGCATAACTATTTTTGCTGATACCCTTGTGCTCAGGATTAAGGATCGTAAAGTTCCCTTTCACCTTGCTGATATTACTGCCGACGGGCAGGTCATATCCGTCGTCTTTAGGGGCAAAGGCATAATTAAGGTACTGAAACACTTGGTGAGCCGTATCATATTTCTGCTGATAGTAATAGGCTTTGCCTAATAAAAAATATAATTCATCAACATATTGATTACGTAAGTCATGCAGTAAGAGCCCTGCGGTAGCGTGTTGTATTACAGAGTCCAGGTATGCATTGGCAGCCATGGTTTTCGCATCATAGGGATAGTAGGTTAACAGCCGGCCATAATCTTCTTTATAATCGGTTGTGGCCTTATCCAGGATATCCTCCATACGTTTATTAGCATTATAGAGGTAATTGAACCTGGTAAAAGTGTTTTGCATAAACTGCTGGATCTTACCTAGCGGACCATAATCCGTTTTCTCTGCCCGTAAGAGCTTTTTCGCAAATTCAGCGGGCTTTGCATCTTTAAGATTAATGGTTGTTCCTATCTGAGCATAGAGTTGCATGGTGCTGCTGATAAGCAGCACCAGAAGTAGCGCTATTAACCGCCCAGACCTTGCCGGTATACCCATGTATCCTAAACGTTTTACCGATGTTTTTATTATTGAAGACCATCTGCAAAAACGGCAGTCAGGACGCTTCGCTGCCGACGAGCATCCATGACTGCCGTTAAATTGCGGTCATTGTCTTACAGACGCTTAGAAGCTAAATAGCTTTTCTGCTATTTTCGCATCATGACCATAAATGTCTTTACGGATATTCAGCTGGCCGTCATCATCGACCCAGGTTGTGAAATAGACCAGATAGACCGGAATCGTTTTATCCAGTGTGACCCACTTTTCTTTTACATTTTTATTCATCAAAGAATCAATCACTTTAGGGGGATAGTGTACTGTATCTGCTCTTAAGAGCCAGTCTGCCATTTTCTCGGGATCAGATAATCTTACACAGCCATGACTCAGGCCCCTGTTACGGGAATCGAAAAGATCATGATTGGGCGTGTCATGCAGATAAATATTATAACTGTTAGGGAATAAGAACTTAACACGTCCCAGCGCATTATCGGGACCAGGCAATTGCCTGACTACAGGCAGCTTGCCATCATGGCCGTATATCTCCATATTGTGGTTGCGGATATAATCCGGATTGTTCTTCATTCCGGGTATGATCTCGTTTTTAACGATACTTGTGGGGACATTCCAGTAAGGAGCAAAAACAATGTATTTGATATTACCCGAAAAAATGGTTGTGCCATGCGCTGCTGACCCAACGATCACCCGCATATTAAACACTTCTTTACCTTTTTCATAGGCATGGAGTTTATAGTCAGGGATGTTGACCCAGACATACTCCTCTGGCAGTTCTGTCGGGATCCAGCGGACACGCTCCAGATTAATGGTGATATCCCTGATCAACGTATCCAGCGGAATATTGAGGGATTTCATAAAGTTAGGTCCTACCACACCGTCTGCGGATAATCCGTAGCGGCTCTGGAAAGATTTGACGGCTGCACGTGTCTGCTTGTCATATATGTCATCTGTGGGCGCCTCTTCCAGATCGCCTAAATAATGCAATCTTTCTTTAATGGCCATTACGGCTCCGCCTGAGTCGCCTAGTACCAGCTTGGGCCGTTCCAGCCCGATGGAGTCCCACGGATGATCTTCATTTTTAATGTCAATATATTTTTGTAAAACGGTACGCAGCTTTTTAAACTGCGGGTTGAGCAATTTTTCCTCATCCGGCGCTTCTTTCCCGTTAAGGGTTGAGTCCAGCAAGGCAGAAAAATCTATTTTCTTTCGTGGGATATACCAGCCCAGCTGTGTCGCATCAATGCCTCCTTTGCCTTTAAACACCTGTTCCGCATGACGAAAGAATTCTCCGGTCATGATGAGCTCGGACTGTACCAGTTCACTATGAGTCAGCCCTTCTGGCAAACTGTCGGTGAACCGGTCCATTATGGCACCAATTTTCTTTTCTCCCACAGTACTGTCCTGCTTGCGCATGGATTTGGCATCGGCGCTGAGCAGGTTAATAAAATTATGGGCTTGTTCTACCAGGCCGCTGGTATCAAACCAGGCAAATTCAAAATTCCGATGCCGGTAGAAGTTAATAAACATATCTTCAAATGGCTTATATACCGTATCCTGGCTAATGAAACCGCGGATGGCGTTACTATCTAAAAACAGGTTATTGTATGATGTCTGGGGGGTGATTGTCTGGTCGATTTTAACCTTCCTGTTCTTTCGTCCGCCACAGGCAGCTAGCAGTAGTGTAATGACAGAGGCCGTAAAAAGTAGTCTTCTAAAATTCATGTATTGTCAGGTGTTTTTGATTTAGATCTTAAGTAATACGCCGGCTACCAGGGCTGCGGTTTCTGTCCTGAGCCTGGTGCCACCCAAAGTTACTGGTTCGAACTGATATTCCGGTCCCATGGCCAGCGCTATCTCATCTGACGTGAAATCGCCTTCCGGACCAATGAGAATCAGGTGTTTCTGACCTGAGGCGGCTGTGCCCAACTGTTTTTTATTACCTTGTTCCAGGCAATGGGCAATCCATTTATGTGAGTAGTCTCTTTTCTGATCTAAAAGCGCCCCGAAGCCGATAAGGCCGGATAACCTGGGTAAGAATACCTGCCTGCTCTGAAGCATGGCAGATATCAGGATCTGTCGTAACCTTTCTTCCTTAATTGCGGTTCTTTCTGTTCGTTGGGTGGTCATCAGGACGATCTCTGTTATACCAATCTCCGTTAGTTTTTCCAGTGCCCACTCGATACGGCTCATGTTCTTAGTGGGGGCAACAGCAACTGTGATCACCCTTGCACCAGGCTCGTCAACCTTTATATCCTCAATAGTTACCTGACTATGCTTTTTATGGGCAATAGCCAGTGTGGCAGTGGCCAGCAAGCCTTTGCCGTCTGTTAACTGCAACTGATCACCCACCTGCATCCTGAGAACCTGTATACAGTGTTTGCTGGTCATCTCACTGAGTGTGAAACCGGTGTGACCGCGATGGATCTCTGATTCATAAAAATAAGGTAGCTGCCGGGTACTCAAAATAAACGGGTTGTTTGACAGCAAAATTAGCAAGACTCTTTGAAACCCTATGCAAAAAAGTCATTAATTAAGTGTGATATACGTCAAATTGTGCCAATTTTTACCCGATCCGTTCTATTTGAGTGGCTGGCATCCAAATTGACCTACCCATTGCGGCATGTCTGCTGTGCAATACAGTGACAATTTGACGAAGAAACCTACAATTATTATGAATCATAAGTATAACGAGATTTTATTTCAGAATATGGACGAGAGCGATTTTTTGCCATTATTACCAATGAATGAGATGGGTGAGGATAAAGAGGAGTTGGATATCCCGGAGGAACTGATCCTGTTGCCTTTACGTAATACCGTTTTATTTCCGGGCGTGGTTATTCCTATTACGGTGGGCAGGGATAAAAGTATTCAGGCGGTAACAGAAGCCTATAAAGGGGGCCGGCTAATCGGTGTACTGGCTCAAAAGGATGATCAGGTAGAAGAGCCTACGGCGGGGGACCTCTGTAAAGTGGGGACGGTCGCCAAAATAATCAAGCTCATCAGGATGCCGGATGGCGGGACCACCATTATTATTCAAGGCAAGAAACGTTTTGATTTAAAGAAGATTACACAATCTGAGCCTTTCTTTAAGGCCAAAATTGAGATCTGTGCAGGGCAGCCCCTGCCGGATGCACAGGATTTTCTGGCACACGTCGACAGCATTAAGGATCTGGCCGCGCAGATTATCCAGTTATCGCCCAATATGCCTACGGAAGCTTCCATCATATTGCGTAATATTGAAAACCCTGAGTTTTTAATCAATTTCGTAGCCGGAAATATGAATGTAGACGTCCGGGAAAAACAGCAGCTGCTGGAAACTGATTCCATAGAGGAGCGTAGTATGTTGCTCATTAACCTGCTTCAGAAACAATTGCAGTTTGTTGAATTAAAAAACAAGGTCACCAATAATGCCCGGACGGAAATTGATAAACAACAGCGGGAATACTTTCTGCAGCAGCAGCTTAAGAGTATTAAAGATGAATTAGGGGCAGACAATGATATGGAGATCAGCTCCATGAAAAAACGTGCTGAAACCAAAAAATGGCCGGAGGCTGCAAGCGAGCTTTTCAATGCCAATATCAGCAAATTAGAACGGATGCATTCCAGTACACCAGATTATTCGGTATTATATAATCATACGGACTTTTTACTGAACCTGCCCTGGGATCAATACAGCGAAGATAATTATGACCTGGATTTTGCAGAAAAGATCCTCAATCAGGATCACTATGGTGTGAAGAAGATCAAGGAAAGAATATTAGAATACCTGGCTGTTTTAAAGCTGAAGGGCGACATGAAAAGCCCGATTCTTTGTTTTGTAGGGCCTCCCGGAATCGGGAAAACCTCACTGGGCAAAAGCATTGCCAGTGCGATCGGCCGCAAATATATCCGCTTAAGCCTGGGAGGGCTGCATGATGAAAGCGAGATCAGGGGGCACCGTAAAACCTATATTGGAGCAATGCCCGGCAGGATCCTTCAGAACATTAAAAAGTCGAAGACTTCCAATCCGGTCATTATTTTGGATGAGATCGATAAAGTAGGCGGAGATCACAGAGGTGATCCTTCATCTGCACTTTTAGAAGTGCTTGATCCAGAACAGAATGCCACGTTCTACGACAATTATTTAGAATTGGAATATGATCTGAGCAGGGTACTTTTTATCGCAACAGCCAATGACCTGCAAAGTATTCAGCCGGCGCTCAGAGACCGGCTGGAGATCATCAACCTCAATGGTTATGCCATCGAAGAGAAGCTCGAGATCGCTAAAAAATATTTGGTGCCTAAACAAAAAGAGGCCCATGGACTGAGTAAGACTAAATTTAAGATCTCCAATAAGGTAATCGAGAAGATTATTGAGAAATATACCAGAGAAAGCGGCGTAAGAGAGCTGGACCGGCAACTGGCAAGTGTGATGCGTTACCTGGCTAAGCTGGTAGCCTCTGACCAGGCGGTACCCGCTACAATTACAGAGGAGCTGGTCGTTGAAATCCTGGGTAAATCAAGGTACTCAAATGAGCTCTACCGTATTGCCGGCATCAGTGGTGTGGCCGTTGGGCTTGCCTGGACCAGTGTAGGAGGAGATATTCTCTTTATCGAAGCCCTGCCCAGCGAGGGTAAAGGAGAACTCCGGCTGACAGGAAACCTGGGAGATGTTATGAAAGAGAGCGCCATGACTGCCCTGACGTATGTTAAAGCCCACGCGAAAGAGCTGGGTATCAACCCTGTCGTTTTTCAGGAAAAGAACATCCATATCCATGTGCCGGAAGGGGCAGTACCCAAAGACGGTCCCAGCGCAGGTATTACCATGCTGTCGGCGATTACCTCTGCCTTTACCGGCAAAAAAGTAAGGTCTTACCTGGGAATGACCGGTGAGATCACGCTGCGCGGACAGGTGCTACCGGTGGGAGGTATAAAAGAAAAAGTTTTAGCCGCTAAAAGAGCCGGACTCAAAGAACTCATCCTGTGTTTTGAGAATGAAAAAGATGTTCAGGAGATTGATCCTGCATTTATTAAGGGCGTGAAGTTTCATTACGTCCGTACAATGATGGAAGTGCTGGAGTTGGCGCTGGCAAAATAAACAAGATTTATTTTGTTTGTTTTCGCTTAATTGGTTACTTTTGGTAGCCTAATTTACACATATATAATACAATATTATATCTATATATTAACGATTTCATGTTGGTTGTTTTAAGGGTTATAATTCCTACATTTCTATGTAGGAATTTTTTTCGACAGTCATTTGTAGATATTTTTCCTTATTATTGCGAACCGGACATTAAAAAACTGAGCAATGTACCCTAATCTATATTATTTATTTTGGGATTTATTCGGCATAAAGATATCGGTCTTAAAAGTGGTGAACTCATTTGGTTTTTTTGTTGCCATTTCCTTTCTGGTATCGGCCTGGTTGATCTCAAGAGAGTTTAAACGCCGTCAGGCCCTGGGGTATTTCACCTATACGGAAAAGAAAATTACTATTGGACAGCCGGCTGGTTTCTCTGAACTTTTTTTCAATTTTTTACTGGGATTTGTGTTCGGATATAAGATACTGGGAATCTTTTTTATCAAAGGTGCCATGGCCAATCCCCAGGCATTTATTTTTTCAGGTGCCGGCAGCTGGCTGGCGGGTATATTACTCGGCGGTGTTTTCCTGTATCTTAAATGGAAGGATAAAAATAAATCCAGGCTGGCTAAGCCGGAACAACGAACCGTACGCATCTGGCCTAGTGACCGGGTGGGAGATATAGTGATCATCTCTGCTATTGCAGGCTTTATCGGGGCTAAGATATTTGATAACCTGGAGAACTGGGATCGCTTTATTCAGGATCCCATCGGTAATCTGTTTTCACCCAGTGGTCTTACTTTTTATGGTGGCCTGATCATGGCCATTATCGCGCTATGGATCTATTTCAGGAAAAATAAGATGCGCTTTATCAATGTCGCGGATAGTGTGTCACCCATACTTATGCTATCTTACGGATTAGGCAGGATCGGCTGTCAGGTAGCGGGCGACGGAGACTGGGGGATAATCAACAGTGCCTATTTATCCAACCCGGATGGTAAGGTACGTTTATGTACGCCTGAACAATTCAAGCAGGCGGCGGTCTTATTTAAAAACCATACCGAACAGTACGGTATTGTAGGGGAGATCCAGCATGCGGCCTTTAAGGGGGCCAGCTGGTTGCCGGACTGGCTTTTTGCTTTTTCCTACCCGCATAATGTCAATGGACAGGGCATTGCCCTGGCCAGTTGCAACTGGGGGCAATACTGTAATTACCTTCCTTTGCCGGTGTATCCTACACCGCTCTATGAAATCATCATGTCGCTGATCTTATTTGGCATTCTTTGGAGCCTGCGCAAAAAGGTAACCTATCCGGGTAAGCTGTTTGGTCTGTATCTTATTGTAAATGGTATTGAACGCTTTTTAATTGAGCAGATCAGGGTCAACACTAAATATGATATTATCTTTCATCCTTCCCAGGCAGAAATCATATCCTTATTGCTGGTGATTGTCGGACTGATATTGGTTACCATGGCCCCGAAAATATTTAAGCCCCTTAATCTGGTAAAACCCAGCACAACTACTTCTACTTCCTGATGAAATTTCTGGTGATCCGCTTTTCTTCCATTGGCGATATCGTGCTGGCAACACCTGCGATCAGGTGCCTGAGAAAACGCTATCCCGATGCGGAGCTGCATTTTTTGACCAAAAAAAAGATGAAGGCTGTTACTGAGGCCAATCCTTATATAGATAAGTTCCATTATTTTGACGGCGACTTTAAACAGATGGCCAGAGCGCTGAAGGCGGAAAGCTTTGATTATGTCATTGACCTGCATAAAAACCTGAGGACCCTCAGGCTGCGTTTTGTCTTAAAGGCAAAATGGTATAGCTACCAAAAGCTTTCTATCCAAAAGTTCCTGCTGACCAGGTTTCACTGGGATCTCATGCCGGACACGCATATCACGACCAGGAGCCTGAATACGCTTTTACCGCTCGATGTAAAAGACGATGGCCTGGGCCTGGATTATTTTATCCCCGAAAAAGACAAAGTAGCACTTGAGGCACTGCCTGATTTTCTACGTCAGGGGTATGGCGCCATCGTAATAGGTGCTTCTTATTACACCAAGAGACTTCCTGCGCAAAAATTAATTGAGTTGATTGACCGGCTGGATTATCCGGTGATCCTGATGGGCGGTCCCGAAGACAAGGCGACCGGCGAGCAGATCATAGCTGCCACAAAAAATAAAAAAGCCTGGAATAGCTGTGGTCACTTTTCTTTAAACGGCTCAGCGGACCTGGTCCGGCAGGCAGACTGGGTGATCTCCCATGACACCGGACTGCAATACATTGCCTGTGCGTTTAATAAAAGAGTGATGGCTGTCTGGGGGGGGACTTCACCCAAGCTGGCCGTGGAGCCATACTACGGTGCGAAAAAAGAAACGATGTACCGCAACTATATTGTGCCGGCGCTTTCCTGCCAGCCTTGTTCTAATTTTGGTTTAAAGGCCTGCCCGAAAAAGCATTTTAAATGTATGCGCTTACAGGACATTGAAGCGATTGTGCGTGATACGCTGCAGGGGTTCTGATCGAAGCAGCCACATTGTTGAAAATGGCTTTTTCCTGTTATTCTTATTTTTCCGCAGTCTGAAAAATATCTTTTTTAGATAAATTAGTATTATTGAAAAGGCAATTTATAAAGTACTTTTGCCTCAAACATTGAGTGTATCTTATGAATCATCCAAAGACGTATTTGAAAGCGCTGATGGCAATAGCCGTCTTTTTATTGGCTGTGGGTCCTTACGCGGTGGCGCAAGATATTCAGCAAACCGACCTAAAGCAATTTAAGCTGATGAGCGCCACGCAGGTAAAGGGTGGCGGCGCCGAAGTCTCCAGTCCGGATTATAAAGGAGATGTCTCCTGGTTTGACGCAAGGGTGCCTTCTACCGTACTCACAGCGCTTGTGGCCAATAAAGTGTATCCTGATCCGCATATTGGAATGAATAATATGTTGATCCCGGACGCGAACGACAGTTTTAATGTCGCCTATGGATTGGATAAGTATTCTTACTTGCCTCATATTAAAAACCCATGGAAGGATCCGTACTGGTATAGAACAACCTTTCAGGTGAAAGCAGCTGATCCGTCTAAAAGGTTTGAGTTGATCTTTGACGGTATCAATTACCGGGCGGAGGTCTGGATGAACGGACACCTGATCGCAGATTCTTCCAAAATGGTAGGGATGTTTGCGAAATATAATTTTGATGTGACGCCCTATATTAAGGCCGGAAAGACCAATGCCGTGGCTGTGAAGATCTATCCGTTAGACTATCCCGGCACCCCCGATACAGAACAGTTAAAGGCTATGGGAAGTTTTTACCTGAATGGGGGACCTACCGGGGATATCGGTAAAAATGTAACCATGCTTTGTTCTGTTGGCTGGGACTGGATGCCACCGGTAAGAGACAGGAATATGGGGATCTGGCAGCCGGTATATCTGCGGCAGACCGGTGTGGTCAGTATCGGTCATACGCAGCTGGTGACTGAACTGCCTAAGTTACCAGATACCAGTGAAGCCAGGCTCAGGTTAAACTTAGCCTTGCATAACAGCAGCTCTGCCGCGGTAGCCGGTCAGTTAGAAGTCAATATACAGCCCGATAACTTTTCGGGCGATAACAGTGATAAGATTTCCTTTACCCAAAAGGTAACGGTCAATGCAAAAGCGGAAGGAAAATTAGCTTTAGACGCCGATAAAATAAAAGCACTGCTGATTAAACAGCCAAAGTTATGGTGGCCAAACGGCTACGGTGCGCCTAATCTTTACCGGATCAATCTTAAGTTTACAACTAAGGGCAGTGTATTGGATGACACCAGTTTTGTTTTTGGTATCCGTACCGTTAAATCGGAAGCAGAGGCCGTGGGCGGCCATTATAGCGGCTTTTATAGAAGGTATTTCTATGTCAACGGCAAGAGGATTCACCTGGTGGGCGGTGCCTGGGTGCCGGATATGATGCTGGACAGGGATGCCAGACGCTTTGAAAACGAGATGGAACTTTGTAAAAACGCCAACCTGAACCTTGTCAGGATCTGGGGAGGCGGGGTCACACCGCCTGAACCTTTCTGGGATGCGGCCGACAGAAATGGACTACTGGTGTGGAATGATTTCTGGATCACCGGTGACACCCAGGGAGAATTCAAAGGTTCTCCGGATTATCCTTTTCAGGGGAACGTTTTTTTGGATAATGTAACCAGTTCTATTCTCAGGATACGTAATCACGCCAGTCTTTTAGTGTGGACAGGTGGTAATGAGGGGCATGCACGTAAAGCGCTTTATGACGGTATGCGCCAGGCAATTATTGACCTGGATGGTACCAGGCCTTTTATTCCCAGTTCTTCCGGCTACGCCAAAATGCCGCAGGGGTGGTTAGGCTCCTGGCCGGATAATAAGCCTGCCGGCGTATACAGCGGCGGCCCTTACGCCTGGAAAGATCCCAAAGCTTATTACAGCCTGGCCGACACCGCCAGGGACTGGTTGTTCAAAGACGAAACAGGGATTCCTTCTCAGCCACCACTCAATACACTTCGAAAAGTTATTCCGGATATGGTCTGGGACAGCACGCTGCCTTTCCCGATGAATAATACCTGGGGGTACCATGACGCCTGCACCGGCGCTGGTAAATATGATGAATATTATGCAGATATGGTGGACCGTTATGGACAGCCTTATGACGTGGACAGCTTTTCTAACAAAATGCAGCTGATGAATGCCACCGGATACCAGGGAATATTTGAGGCTGCGAATTCCAGAATCAGTGAAAACGGAGGGGTCATGCTCTGGAAACTGAACGCAGCGCTGCCTAGCGTGATCTGGCAGATCTATGACTGGTACCTGATGCCGAATGCTGGTTACTATTATATGAAAAAGGCCTGTGAGCCGCTGCATATACAATTTAATGTGAATGACTCCAGTGTGGCCGTGATCAACAGAAGCCGGTTTGATGAGCAAAACCTGAGGGCGACTACCGTTATATATAATATCAATGGAGATATTATGGCTCAGAAGGACGGTTCTGTCAAAGCCATCCAGGCAGATCACGGCGTGAAGGCCTTTAGCCTGCAAAAGACGCTCAAAGATCAACAGCGTTTCGCTTTTATCGTGCTGAAACTTACTGATAAGTCAGGCAAAGAGATCTCCAGTAATATTTACTGGACCGCCCCCGGTAATGACTATACAGCGCTCAATCATATGAGCCGCTCCAAAATCAAGATAACGGATGTAAAATCCGGCCGCTACGGCGCAAAGGAAATAATCAGTTTTACGCTGCAAAATACCGGAAAACAGGTCGCTTTTTTTAACCGGGCACAGATCCTGAAAAAAGGAGAGGAATTGACGCCGGCACTGTGGTCGGATAATTATGTGAGTCTGGCACCTGGCAGCAGCAGGCAGCTAACTGTGAGCCTGAATACCGGCGATACCACAAAGGGCCTGCAGCTGAAACTCTCCGGCTGGAACAGCGCTGAGCAAGTAGTCGACCTTTCTGAATAAAGTCCTGAAAGCAAAGGCTGAAAGTACTGCGCTAAGTCTCCAGGGGATCCATAAACAAAACAGGAAAGGAATCTATTCTTTCCTGTTTTGTTTATGGGGAAAGCGGAATATCGAAATGATTTTAGTTCCCTTTTGCTGACTCTGGCCTTTGGTTGTTAAGATCTGAATCTGAGGGCTTATGGTCCCAGTAATATAACACAATGGAAAACAAAAAGCTGCAGGAGAAAAGCAGTCCCGGCCATATAAGGTGACAGCTTTGACTTTCATCAAATCTTCCATAGTAAACGGACGCAAAGCTGGCCAGCAGCCAAACGGAGGAAAGTCTAAGTAAGGCGCCCGGAAGAAATCTAAGAAACCGGGAGTGGAGAAACTTTTTCATGGGAACGCTTTATCTGAATGATAACGCGAAGTAAAAGCAGTCCACTGACAGCCCTATGGCAGTCTAAAATTCTTTGCTAAAAAATAAAGGAAAAGATCCTACACAGTCTGGTAGAATCCGGCTTGTTCCATGATCCGGATAATATTGGGGTAGGTGTCCTGCATGCATAAATTTATCTGCGCCTGGTCGGCCCAGATAATCTGTTCAATATCTTCCTCGCTCTGGGGAACCAATTGTTGCCCATCCTCCGCCTTCATGGCGAACCAATGCGTTTGTTTTTCTACATCCTGCTGGGTCCATTTATCAAAATATTCGTGGCAGGTGATGCCTAGTTCAGGGCCTAAAACAATATGTTTTAGGCCTGTTTCTTCCTGTACTTCTCTGAGCGCGCATGCCTCTATGGATTCGCCATCATCTAATTTTCCCTTTGGCAGGTCCCAGTAGCCTCTTCTGAATATTAAAAGGAGTTTTCCGGAGGTATTGGTAACTAGGCCGCCGGCGGCGACAATTCTGGGTTTTTGCATGACGGGTTATTTTATTTGAAGGTTTAAATTTACCGATATTGCCCTTACAAGGCAATAATATTTTACCTTCGTGAAAATTTTTTAGAGCTATGGCAAAGACCGACGAAAAAGTGATCGCCGAGAAATTATTACAGGCAGGTGCAGTAAAGTTAAGTCCTGAAAAACCTTTCACCTGGGCAAGCGGGTGGAAGAGTCCCATTTATTGCGATAATCGTAAATTGTTATCTTTTCCTTTTATCCGGGACTTTATCAAAAGTGAACTTTGTAACGTCGTCTTTGAAGCTTATCCTGAAGCGGATGCCATTGCCGGCGTCGCTACAGCAGGTATCCCCTGGGGCGCGCTGGTAGCAGATCAGTTAAAGCTTCCATTTGTATATGTACGTTCCAAGCCAAAAGCGCATGGCATGGGTAACCAGGTGGAAGGAAAACTGGAAGAAGGGTGGAAGGTCGTTATGATTGAAGATTTGATTTCCACGGGTCTGAGCAGTCTCGAAGCAGTCAATGTATTAAAAGCTGGTAATGTAGATGTTATGTCTGTTGTTTCAATTTTTAATTACGGTTTTCAAAAAGCAGTGGATGCTTTTGCAGCTAACGAAACAGCCTATAAGTCCCTCACGAATTACGGGGCATTGATTGAACTTGCCAAGGAGAAGAATATGATTAAACCTGAGGAAGAAGGAAAACTGTTGGAATGGCGGGAAAATCCGGCAGTATGGGGGCTTTCGTAAGGATTGAGCGCAAGCCTCTTGGTGTTTTAATTTAATACAATGAGTTGTAAATGATATTTTTATAAGCTTTTGTTGTGATAAATTACCTTGCTCTGCCCGGGCAGTGTGGTTCATAAACGGGGAAAAGCTAAAAACATAAGCATAATTTTATAACTGGCTATAAAATAATATTTTATGGGATTTTTTGGAAATTTATTTGGTAAGAAGGAAAAGGAGACGCTGGACCAGGGGTTGGAAAAGACCAAAGACAATTTTCTTTCGAAGATTACAAAGGCGGTTGCGGGAAAGAGCACTGTCGATGATGAAGTGCTGGATAATCTGGAAGATGCATTGATCACGGCCGATGTCGGCGTGGACACAACGCTGGAAATTGTAGCGCGGGTACAGAAAAGAGTATCTAAGGATAAATACGTAACTACCAGTGAATTGAACAGATTACTTCAAGAAGAAATTGAATATATTTTACCGGATGTTACCGAGGAGAATTTTGGCAGCTTTGATTTGAGTGCTGTTAAAAAGCCCTATGTACTCTTAGTGGTGGGGGTGAATGGAGTCGGCAAGACGACCACCATCGGCAAACTGGCGGCAAGGTATAAGGCTGCGGGTAATAGTGTTGTGCTGGGCGCGGCTGATACTTTCAGGGCGGCTGCAGTGGATCAGCTTACCATCTGGAGTGAACGGGTCGGTGTCCCGATTGTTAAACAACCCATGGGCAGCGATCCCGCTTCCGTTGCATTCGATACCGTACAGAGTGCGGTGGCGAAAAATGCGGATATTGCCATTATCGATACGGCGGGCCGTTTGCATAACAAGGTACATCTGATGGATGAACTCAATAAAATTAAGAGAGTTATAGAAAAGGTGGTGCCGGGAGGGCCTAGTGATGTACTGTTGGTGCTGGATGGTTCAACCGGCCAAAATGCGCTGGAGCAAGCTAAACAATTTACTGAGACAACCAATGTATCTTCCTTAGCAATCACAAAGTTAGATGGGACTGCAAAAGGGGGAGTTGTTTTAGCGATCGCCCACCAATTGAATATTCCGGTACGCTATATTGGTGTAGGGGAACGGGTGGAAGACCTTATGATATTTAATAAACATGAGTTTGTAGATAGCCTTTTTAAACTGAGTTAAGGTATGCCTGTAAGAAGAGGGTAGAAATAATGTAGCCGGAAAGGGACTATTATGAACAGGAAGTGATGAGTAACTGCGGACCAGAAGAAAGGGCATAAGTATAATATAAGATGCGTATTCTACGCCTGTATTTTTAAAGGAGTGATTATCAGCATATTATTTAAATATAGTTTTACGCATAGCTGGATCGTTTCTTTATTCGATAATATTGTCGTTATCCGTATTGCGGCTTCACATCATTAAATTCCTGTCTATGAAATTTTCTGGTTCTGTCATTACCTGTTATTCTGTACTTAGTAGAAAATCAGTTATTTACTTAGTTATACTTTTATTTTTTAAGGTGTTAAACGCTGTGCATGGCCAGCAGCTTGTAAATCCGAAGCTGCTGACGGGCTCCTGGTCGGCACAGTGGATCCAGTATCCCGGTGAGGACAAGGACCCGCGAGGCTATGGGGTTTATCATTTCAGAAAGACAGTAGATCTTGCCCGGCTACCGGAGTCTTATATCATTCATGTGTCAGCGGATAACCGGTACCGTCTGTTTATAAATGGTACCTGGATCGGGGAAGGACCTGCCAGGGGGGACCTGCACCACTGGCAATTTGGCTCTTTTGACCTGAGGCCCTATCTTAAAACGGGCAAAAATGTACTTGCGGCTGAAGTCTGGAATATGGGTGTCTACGCGCCAGTGGCCCAGATCAGTAATGAAACGGCCTTTTTAGTATGCGGCGATAATAGCGCGTGCAAGGATTTTAATACGAATACCGGCTGGAAGGTATTAATGGATAGTGCCTATAAACCAACCGCCCTGGATGCGGGAGCGGTCTTACATAGTTATTTTGTTACCGGCCCGGGTGATGAAGTCGCCGGAAAGTACTATCCCTGGGGATGGGAACTGCCGCAGTATAATGATGCTGACTGGGGGGCTGCTGCTTCCCTGGGTACACCGGTGGCGCCTGAAGGATACGGAACGGATAACAAATGGACCCTGACACCCAGAGCGATTCCGCAAATGGAGCATCAAAAAGAGCCGCCTGGTAAAATCAGAAGGGTTGCAGGCATGGACGCCGCTCAGCTGAGCGAGGCATTCAGCGCAGGCAAGCCCATTGATATACCAGCGCATAAAAAGGTTCAGCTTTTGATCGATCAGCGCTATGAGACCATAGGTTATCCGGAGTTAAAGGTAAGTGGCGGTAAAGGGGCGACCCTCAGGGTTACCTACAGTGAAGCCTTATTGGATCGTAACGGACAAAAGGGCAACAGGGATCAGATCAAAGGGAAGTCTGCAAAGGGACTATATGATATATATCTGCCGGATGGCTCCGACAGCAGGATATACCGTCCGCTGTGGGTCAGGACTTTCAGATATGCAGCCATAAATATTGAGACAGAAGACCAGCCGCTGGAAATTGAATCTTTTAATAATGTTTTTACGGCTTATCCTTTTAAGCGGACGGCTGCCTTTACCAGTAATGATACCACGCTTACCCGCATCTGGGAGGTCGGCTGGCGTACTGCCCGGCTATGTGCCGGTGAAACTTATTTTGATTGTCCTTATTATGAGCAGCTGCAGTATGAAGCCGATACCCGTATCCAGGCCCTGATCACATTATATAATACAGAGGATGACCGGCTGGTCAGAAAGGCGATACAGGATTTTTTTACATCTGTGACACCAGAGGGGTTAACTGAAGGCAGATATCCCAGTAACAGGTTTCAGATCATACCTCCTTTTTCATTGTGGTGGGTAACCATGCTACATGATTACTGGATGCTCCGGCCGGACAGGAAATTTATAAAAGGATATTTATCCGCTGCTGCGCGGGTACTGGACTGGTTTGAAAACCGGGTCGATTCAGCTACCGGAATGTTGGGACCCCTGAACTGGTGGAATTTTGTGGACTGGAATCCTGCCTTTCCCAATGGTGTGCCATCGGGTGCGACTACCGGCCAGAGTTCGGTCATTACGCTGCAATACGTGCTGGCCTTACAACAGGCGGCCGAATTATTTGCAGATTTCGGGCAGCAGGCACAAAGCTCGCATTACCGGGCACTGGCCGACCGGCTGGCCAGCGCCACCTATAACACCTGTTTTGACCGGTCTAGAAATGAAATGGCAGATAACGGAGCCAGGACTGCTTTCAGCCAGCATGCCGGGATCATGGGTATTTTAACAGATGCGGTCCCTAAGAGGGACCAAAGATCGGTCATGGAAAAAATTCTGCAGGACGCTAAACTGAGCCAGGCCACTTTTTACTACCGGTTTTATCTGACCCGTGCGATGATCAAGGCCGGGATGGGAGAGGATTACTATGAGTCGCTCACGCCCTGGAGAGATATGCTGAAAATAGGATTGACCACTTTTGCTGAAAAGCCGGAACCAACCCGCTCTGATTGCCATGGCTGGTCTGCAAGCCCCGCTTATGATTTTTTAGCGACGATTTGTGGCATTACGCCTGCTGCTCCCGGATTCGAAAAAGTGGAGATTGCACCCAAACTGGGTGCTTTAAAGGAAGTGCGTGGATCGGTTCCTTCCCCCAAGGGTATTATCAGTGTTGCGCTTAAAAGGACCGGGCAGTCCGGTATAGAAGCAAGTCTTTTTTTGCCCAAAGACCTGAAAGGCATTTTTGTCTGGGCTGGGAAAACCTATCCCTTAAATGGTGGCAAACAAGAATTGCTTATTCATTAAAAGTCGTCAGAGCGAAAGCGATCCCCTGAATCCCCTGACCGCATAATAAGAAGTAGCACCATTATGATAAACAAATACGTGGTCATATCTGCGGTCACAAAACAGCGCGCCTCCCAGTTTCCTGATGGCCGAAGGGGTCTGGATCCAACTGGAGGTTTTCAGGTCTACGGGCTCCAGGGACTGTAGGTACCGGTATTGCTTTTCGTTTAGCATTTCTATATTCATGGAGGCTGCAAGACCTAAGGCACTGCCCCTGGGTTTATGTTCTTTGCGTGCCGTTAATGCGTCCTGGTCATAGCACAGGCTTGTTCGCTCTTTTGGTGTTTCTTTGACAAAGTCGAAAAATAAATAGTCTCCGGTTTCGGGGTCCTGAAGCGCGACATCCGGCTGCCCTCCCGTCAGTTCCATTTGCTGAAGTGACCAGAGTTTTACCGGCTGGCGGATGAGCTTATTTTCTACTGCTTCCCAGACAATCCCTGAATGGCGATGCTGATTGTGTTCGAATCGTGCCTTCAGTAACTGGAGTAAGTCAGCGGTTGCTTTTTGGGAAATAGACTTTTTCATACGCTTTTGTCAAATATATTAACTTATTTGTAAACAGGTGATATGTTATTTTTTGCAGGTAATATACCAGAATTCTGCCTGCTGTTTAGGACTGCCATCTTTGTCACTTTCGGTAATTTCTTCATAGGACACTAACCCGCACCCGCCAAATTCGTTCTCGATAGATAAGTGATCATAAAAATAGAGCTGCACGCCTGGCATTGTCTCATACCAGTTCTCAGCCAGCTGCCGCCCTTTTCCGAAGCTGGGAAAATGTCTGGAGACCGAGACAAAGATCATATACCCGCCGGGTGACAATTGGTTAAAGCAGTCTTGTATCAATTTTACACGCGCCGGCGGATCTAATAAGTGGATCAATGAATAACAGAAAATGCCATCGTAGCATTTTTGCTCATATGGCATGGCGGCGGTTGATCCGAGGAAAATTTTGGGAAGCCGGTTTGCAAAATGCTTTTTTGCCAGTGATATCGCAGTTGCTGATATTTCTATACCGGTCACCTGCATTCCATTGTTTAAAAAGGGGATGGCATTACGTCCGTATCCGAAGCCGGGCATCAGTATACTTTTTGCTTTTTTTTCTTTGAAAAAGGCTGCAGCCATCACGGCGGCACTAGCGGGCCTTAAGCCCCACATTTGTTGCTTTTGCTGAAAATTGCTTTCCCAGAAATTATGTAAATCACGGTCGGTGTCGCCCATTAAAAATCAGTTTGCCTGCAATTTACAAAATATTCAATAAAATGATACGTTGTTGCAAAATTTATTCTGCTGCATGCAATACCTTACTGCTGCTATCAGTCAGAACAGGAGCCGGTCATCCTTGAAGCAATGAGCTGATAGTCTTTTTGGCTGATTTCAAAGAGGCCGAACCGGAAGGGGTAGCCCCATTTCTGTTTATTTTGAATAAAATCCAATTCTCCAATTAATGGAATGATAGCGCATTCCTTAGCTGCCATGAACTGAATTTTTCTTCTGAAAGGATTAAAGTCTTCTGTCATATGATATTGATAGATGTCTTCATCCATCACCTGGCCAATCGCTGTAAACTGCTGGTATTTTTTATTGTCCGTCATGGCTATTTTGGAAGAATAGACGATGATGTAATCCCCTTTGGACATGCGTCTCAAAGGGGCCTGTTTACCGTGACAGACCTGAATGAAGCTCCCTGCTACGCCTCTTAATATGTGTTCTTTTGAAATGGTCGCGATCCAGTATTTAGTCATAACCTTAGCGTTTGCTCAGAAATGAATTTACATAAACCTGGGATATTTATAGAATAAACCGCAAAAAAAATCCCCGGGCAAACTTGTCCGGGGATCTGATGTCGCTATATCCATCAGGACTGTCTGGTCAGTTCAATATGTCTGTTTTTGGGTTGATTGACCGTATAGATCTTATCGACCAGTGCTTTCATTTCTGCTTTAAGGCTGTCGGATGAATTTTTCACTAATTCGTAATCATCATATTTAGCTTTTAGCCAGCCATTTTTTTCCAGATTGTTTTGAATGGTGTCTTCAGCAGCCTTAGTGGTGTTGAAAAGTAAGCCTTTATCATATAAGAAATCATATTGTACCCAGTAATAATTGCGGAATTTTGCCTCAATATTTTTTCTGGTGGAATTAAGATCCATAATTTGTAATGCCTGCCGGTAGGCTGGCGCTGATTTGATCATTGCCAGATTGATGCCCTTGTTCAAATCATCACTGCTATAAGTGCCTAGCGGGACCTCATCCACTTTCAGTATATACTTGCCGGACGCAATACCTTTTACGGATAAGATCTCCTGATCAAAATCCCTTACAAATGGAATGACCTTAAGGGCGTCTGTCTGCACCTGGTCATTGCCCCAGGCTCTGGCCACGGTGTCATAGGGAAAGGGAAGTGATTTTGCCAGATAATCAAAACTGAGTGTTTGACCGGTGGATTGCAGATTGGAGACGGTACAGTTTTCGGCCTTAATGACTTTTTTATTTTTAGCATTGACCGTAAAGTCAGCAACCGGATTGCCCGCCAGCCCCTGACTTTTTAAGAAAATATACGCCATAATAAAGTGACCTGCGCTGCCCGGATGGATCCTGTCGGGACCCGTTGAGGTATAGGACGGCTCCTTTTTTTGCTGCTTTTCATTGATGGCTGTCATTGGATGGAATAAATCCACGAAGGCCCAGTTTTGCTTTGCGGCCGCTTTCTTCTGGAAGTCGACGATCCTGGACATTGTTATGGCTTTGCCTTTAAAGTCGTCTCCTTTTTGTTGTACGGTTTCGTCATAAGGAGAGGAGGCCATAATGATCGGGCTGATTTCCGGATGTTTGTTTAGCTTGTCCTCTATTTTCTGGAAGCTTTTATAAGAGGTTTCAACGATCGCTGCTCTTTTTTCTTCCGTCATCGGATGCTCCTTATCGTTATACTCGAAGTATTTACTGTCGTTCATTCCGAAACTGACAATCAGTTTGGAGGGTTTATTGGGAAGAAGATCGCCGTCCAGACGCCTGTATATCTGCTCGGCAACATCACCTCCGACACCACCATTGATGACTTCAATTCTGCTATTCGGGTAATGGACCATATAATACAGCCAGATATAAGATAAATAGAAGCCGGCCTCTGTGATACTATTGCCGGCAAAGACAATCCGGTCGCCCTTTTGAAAGGGGCGAGGCTGATGCTGGCTGTAGCTGCTGCCAAGGACCGCAGCGAGCATACAAGTAGATAGGATTTTTTTTAACATGTCACTGGAATTTTAATAAATGTTATCAGCGCCCGTTAATTCGGTACGGTTGATTTATTTGAGATTTGGATTTTTTTGGATTTCATTATAAGGGATCAAAAACAGCAGATCTGACTGTTTGAAAGGTTCCAGATGTGTTGGCGCTTTATAACCGATCAGATCTACGATCTTGTTATTTTTTACATCAAAGGCCTTGCGTGTTCTGATCATGTCATACCAGGTTTTAAATTCAAAGGCTGTTTCCCACATCCGTTCTTTGTATACCTGGTCAAAGCTGATGCTGCCGGGTTTATCGGAGGCCGGAAAAGCCCGGTGATGAATTTCGTAATAGGCCTCGATCGCTGAGGCGTCACTGGTTGAACCACCATCCAGGCTGGCTTTTGCTTCTGCGAGGTCTAATAATACATCTGCATATCTGATAAGAGAGAAATTGGCGCCGGATTTACCGGTGCTTTCTGCTGCATCATCCCAGTATTTGTAAATATAAGGCTGGGTAAATTTAATCGTTTTATTTGGATTATTATACTGGGGTAATTCAGTGTAATAGAAGTTTTTATTTTTAATACGCAGGTCCTCCTTTTCATAGCTGTCGTAAAAGGCCATACTGGGTGCCAGGCCACCGCTGGAGGTATAATTAATGGAAACCGGCTGCTCCGGGTAGGGCATTAAAAAGAAGTGCATGAAGTTATTGGAGTTTTGAAGATCATGCTGCAGCATAAAAATATGCTCTCCTGTATTTTGCAGGGAAGGGTCACGCAGGTCCGCATAATTATCAAATAAACGGAACTTACCGCTGTTGACGACTTCTTTTGCCTTATCATAGGCCTTTTGATAATAAGCGCTTCCTTTTTGCAGCGGATAGCCTGCCATTGTCAGGTATACTTTTGCCAGAAGTGCCTTTACAGCACCCATGGAAGCATGCCCGGAAACATCTGTCCATGGAAGGCCAGAAGCTTCAGCCTGTGTTAAATCACTGACGATCTGCTCATAGATAGAGTCGACAGAAGCCTTTTTAGGCTGTATGTCAGAAAGGCTGGTGGTGGGTGTTGTTTTAAGTGGAATGGAACCGAACAGCCGTACACCCTGAAAATAGTACCAGGCTCTTAAAAAGTAGAGTTGTCCCAGGTATTTGTTTTTTGCAGCGTCGTCTATAATAGTCGTATTGCTGATATTGGCAATGGCGCTGTTACAATTTTCCAGGGGATAATAGGTTGCATTCCACCAGCTCTGGTAGCGGCCGTCTGTATTAATCAGGTTTTTTAGATCAAGCCACGGCTGGTCTGCACCGGGCCTGGGCCGGATGCTGTATCCCGTGACATATTCCAGGGAAAACACGGGGCTGACGGCGACCCCGATATCACTGGTGAACATGTCATCTAATCCCAGGTAAGCACCATTAACGGCTGCCTGAATCTGAGATTCTGTCTTATAGTAGGCAGAGGTAGGAATAAAGCCTGTTGGATCTTCTTCAAGAAATTTGTTACATCCGGCGGACAGAAATAAAATAAGGGCCGTCAGTAAACAGGTATGGAATCGGTTCATTGTGTTAGATTTAAACTTGAATGTTAAGGTTTTTCAGTCACTGTCCTAAAAAGTGACATTTAGGTTGAAGGCCATTACTTTAGGTTTGGGATAACCATATACGTCCACGCCCTGGTTTAGACCTCCTCCAAAAGAAGAGATCTCCGGGTCGTACCCTGTATAGTCTGTAAACAGGAAGTAGTTTTCTGCGTTAACCCCGACACTTAATGCAGTTAAATGCCATTTATTGACCAGCGTCTGTGGAAAGGCATAATTTAAGCCGATATTACGGATACGGATAAAAGATCCATCCTGCACCGTAAAATTGTCTGTTCCTAGTGCACTGTTTTGCTCTGAAGGAAGACGCAGTGCCCCCAAAATAGTGTTTGTATTATCCGGCCGCCAGCTGTTAAGTATACTGCTGTAACTGTTCACATTGGGATTATCTCCTTCCATGATCGATCTGGTAAAGTCCATGATTTTATTTCCTTGCATGCTTTGCACATTGACAAACAGGGTAAACTGTTTGTAGCGAACGGAACTGGTAAAGTTGAGTTCGAATTTTGGAAGTTTATGTCCCAGATAATCCTGGTCATCTGCGTTTATGGCACCGTCTGCATTTTTATCTAAGTATTTTATATCGCCTGGTTTACGGCCATATCCTGCAGCCGCCTCCGCTTCACTTTGTTGCCAGGTTCCGATGCGGGTATAGCCGTAGAACTCATCAATAGACCTGCCTTCTTCAATTCTTCCGGCCCATTGATTGATAATATCACCGTTGATATCCAACACTTTTGACCGGTTCATGGAGTAATTAAGGGTAGTGGTCCAGTCAACGTTTTTTGTCTGGATATTGTGTGTGGTGATGGCAGCTTCGATCCCCCGGTTCCTGATGGAGCCGATATTATCCCAGGTGGTGGCATACCCCGTGGTGGATGGAAGTTGTTTCAGGTAGAGTAGGTTTGTCGTCTTTTTACTGTAATAATCAGCTGTAAATTGTATTCTGCTTTGCAGCAGGGATATATCGATACCCAGATCCAGCTGATTTTGTTTTTCCCACTGAAGATCCTGGTTACCGAAATTGGTCAGCTGAACGGCAGCCTCTCCCGTACCGTTAAATACGGCAACAGCACTGGAAAGCTGATTGAAGGTGGCGTAATTGCCAATCTCGGAATTACCCACGACGCCATAGCTGGCCCTGAGTTTCAGGTCGTTGATGGCAGATTTTAAAGAGGTGAAAAACTGCTCGTTTGAAATGCGCCATGCACCGGACAGGGAGTAGAAGGTGCCGTATTTATTGTTTTCTCCGAACCGGGAGGAACCATCCGATCTCAGCGAACCACTGAAAATATACCTGTTATCATAATTATAAGTAGGCCGGAAGTAATAAGAGTTTAACTGATAGCCTACTCTTGAAGAGTTAGGCTGTTCTACCACGGTGCCGGTTTGGAGACTATTATAGGTGAAAAAATCGTCAAAGAAATTTTCGGCCCCGGCCTTCGTCAGAGAGCTTACATTATAATACCAACTGGCTCCCGCGACAATATCCAGCTGGTGGCGGCCAAAGGTATTGTTGTAGTCAAAATATTCTTCATTGGTCCAGCCGCCAGTCGTTGTGTTGGTCTTTTGAGCGACACCGTTTTGTGTTTCTGAAACACTGAATACGGTTTTGCCGGCATAATAGTTTTCATAAGGAGCCGCAAACTGGCCACCCCAGCTGGTAATGAAATCCAGATGTTTATTAAAATGGATGGTACCGATGACACTGCTACGGGCATACAGGCTGCCCTGAATGTCTTTAATATCATTGAGCAGCTTTACGGGATTCTCTGAGTTTTCTGCGCCCGGAAAATCTCCTTTTCTGGAGTAGGTGCCGTCTTCATACCTGACGGGTAAAAAGGGTAAGAACTCATAAGTTTCCCGGATGGCATTTAACCCCAGGGTATTGAGTTCTACATTATTGCCCTGGTAGGCACCCCCATTTAAATTAGCCTGCAGATGAAACCAGGGCTTTATGTCCCAGCCGATGTTAATATAGGCATTAATCTGTTTTTGATAACTATTGAGCATTATGCCCTGCTGGTTTTTATAAGATATGTTGGCAATAGCGCTTAGTTTATCTGAACCTCCGGAAAAGGTTAAGGAGTTATTGGTCGAGTAAGCGCTGCGGGTGGCTTCTTTTTGCCAGTCTGTATTGTATTTAGGGGATCCGTCCGGATTGAATAATTCTTCTTTTCTGGCAAAATCATTGTCCGGATCCAGGTTAGGGGGCAGCTGGTCACTATAGGCGTATTGGCGCTTGATCATTTCCAGGGCGCCTGCTGCATCCAGTAGCTTGAGTTCTCTTTCCAGGGTACCAATACTGCTGCTGTGGTGAAAAGATATCTGTCCTTTTCCTTTCTGGCCTTCTTTGGTCGTCATGATAACGACACCGTTGGCACCTCTGGCACCATATATGGCGGAGGCAGCTGCGTCTTTGAGGATGTCCACAGAGGCTATAATATTGGGGTCTATGGTGGTGGGATCGGCTCCCACGATACCGTCGATGACATATAAAGGCTCATTGGAGGCGTTTATGGATCCCGTACCGCGGATCCGTATGGTAGGCGTTCCCCCGGGTTTACCTGAATTTTGAAAAATACTGACGCCCGCGACTTTGCCCTGTAATCCCTGTATGACATTGGTCGTGGTGGATTGCTCCGTCAATTGCTTGGCATCCACGGAGGCGACTGCTGTCGTCAGGTTCTTTTTCTCTGTCGTTCCATAACCGATAACGACAACATCATTGAGCACTTGATCGGCGGCAGGCTTTAAAATAATATGGAGTGATCCCTCGCCGCTCACGACCTGTTCGGTTGGCTCGTAACCAATGAATTGGACGGACAAGGTATCCGATATTTTCGCCTGAATGGAGAAGTTGCCTCCGGAGGAGGTGATCACGGATCGTGCACTACTCAGGTTTGTTACGGTAGCACCCTGTAGTGGCTGCCCTGAGGGTTCAGCTACTGTGCCATGCACTACTGACTGCTCCGGTACGGACTGGGCTGAAATTACACCGGTGAGCAGGATCAAAAAAGCTGATAAGATGAACTTCATATAAATGATTTGCTTGAGTTGATAAAAAAATGTTTTTTTTATTTAGTGAGGTATTGCCCGTATCGCCCAAGAGGTCGGACTGAAGCTATGCGCTCGCTGTAGGTCTTGACACATTGATGGAACAATACCGCCATTGCAGAACTGTGAATGGAAGACATTTTTATTGCGCAATCCTGCGCCCGGCTTACCGATTAATACATTGTTAAAATAAACTGCCGGATCGTGGACGCAGCGACATTATGGGCGGAAGCCGCCTGGAAATTAGTGTTTACCTTACACAACAGCAGAGCTCTGGAACTGATGACTTTTTGATGGGACGTGAAAATGTTCTGGGTTATTGTATGCTCCTTTTCTGACACATAAAATACAGTGCCTGCGCGTGGGACTACCGCACTAAAATATAAGATGCATGTGTACAGTATAAAAAGACTTTCCCGGCACCTGACAAACACTATAATCAACTAAATCGAGTCATGGATCTACAACTGCGCTTAAAGCAGGCGGGTTTAGGATATCAGATTCAGTAGGGAGGGAGGCCGGATATTTTTCTGGTCATCTCTGTGCAGCGGCGCATCTCTGCAAGCCAGCTTATTGATACAAGGAAGTATCTGATATAAAGGTGGATGCGGGTAAACCTGATTTATTGTATAAATGTGGAATAGCGGTATCTGTCCAGCAATAACGGACAGTTACCGGATGAGTGACTTGGGCTGCACGCACAATGACTGCATCGTTTTGAATGGTCGCTGTTGCCGGCACAAATTTGCCGTCTTTACCGGCGATCTCAAAATGTTCCAATGGACCGCCCTTTGCAATAAGTCCGCCTCTCGCATAGGCAAAGGAAACAATGGCTTTATTACCCTGTATTTTTATTCCCTGAAATAAAGGCCCTGAGGGGACTATGTCTTTTTTTCTGTAGGTGGCTGAGAGTGCCCATAACGCAAGGCGCCGGCCTATTTCCTGTTTATTTGCCGGATGAATATTGGCGGTGTCTCCGATATCTGCGCTAACCACCATCCCTGTATTGGGAAGTGTCAGCGTTGTGCGTTGTGCATCTCTTAAAGCTGCAGATGTCCTTCCCGTTGCTCCGTACTTATAGGGAGCGATCTGAACATAATAAAAAGGGAAATTGCCTTGCTGCCATTGATCGCGCCAGTTGCGAATCAGCGTGGGAAACAGCTTTGCATATTGTGCGGCCCTGCCTACGTTTGATTCTCCCTGATACCAGATTGCACCTCTAATACAAAATGGGATCAGCGGGGCAATCATGCCATTATATAAGACAGAGGGATTGTTGGCATTTTGCGTAATTAAAGGCTCGCTATCCTTTGTAAAAGCAATTTTGTATTTCCAGTTGCCGCTAAGAGAAAGGGCCTGATCCGCTGCCGCATTTTTAGGATAAATCTTTAAATCCCCCGGGACGCCATCAATGCCTCCGTTTCCCTGTACATCCGTTACTCTTATGGCGATCGTATTTTCACCCTGTTTGATCAGGTTGCCGGGGATATTATAAGATCGGGGCGCCATCCAGTTTTCTGTACTGCCTATTCGCTGACCATTAAAATAAGTGATGTCGTTATCATCAATCGGCCCAAGCTCTATTTGCAGAGGCTCTCCGGCCCATTTCGCCGGAATATTGACTTTTTTTCTGAACCAGACAATTCCATCCAGGTTCGGGTAGCCGGCATTTTCCCAGGTTGTGGGGACTTTCATTTCTTTCCAGTCTGAGTCTTTATAACCGGCTTGTGTATATGCAGTTTCAATATGTGCCAGCGCCTTTTTCCATGCGCTCTGTTCCGTCTTATATTTTGCTTCTACGCTTTTGATATGTGGCGCTATGGCGTCCAGTGTGTTTAGGGTGCTGTCAAAATCGCCCAGCGTTCTTAACGCTGCATTACTGGTCCATGCTTCTGCAACTGTGCCTCCCCAGGAGGAATGGATCAGGCCGATCGGCACCTTTAACTTCCGGTACAGTTCCCGCCCGAAAAAATAAGCTGCTGCGCTGAAAGAAGCTACCGACGCAGGGGCACATCTGGACCAGCTGCCCTCACAGCTGCTGCGGGGGAAAAGTGAGATATTCCTGGCTACGGTAAACAGACGAATAGCGGGATAGTCTGCATTTTCTATCTCCTGACTGGAATTGTCCAGATCTGCTCCTGGCCAGCCTTGCACCGGCATTTCCATGTTGGACTGACCTGAACAGATCCATACTTCTCCGATCATAACATCCTGGAATGTTATGGTCTGGTCAGCTGTTACGGTTAATGTATAAGGTCCTCCTGCAGCTGGCGTCTTTATTTTTACCATAAAGGCTCCTTTCTGGTCGGCCCGGGTAGTCACTTTGACGTCACTCCAGCTACCGGAGAGAACAATCTTCTGGCCGGGATTAGCCAGCCCCCATACCGGAACATTGGCCTGTTGCTGAAGCACCATGTGGTCAGCAAACAAAGCCGGTAAAGTCAGTTTTGCGGAAGCTGCAGATACCAGCAGTGAAAAAAGTAAGACGAGCTGTATATATATGGTGTTCTTTTTCATTATTCTTTATATATTTTCCCCGGCGGGAGCATCGTTGACGTTACGCTGCCCTCAGCGGATATTTTATAGGTAATACAATTAATAAGGTAACATAAAGCAGGGAATTCCGCCATTTCTTTGCAGACAAAATATTATTTGAAAGGGGGATAGCGGAAACCGGTCGATTATGTTACTAAAGTTTAGATACGACTTTTTGCGTTCTGAAGCGAGCGTCATACCTTGCAAGGTTAAACTGGTGTGGTTTTAAAAAGTATATCGTTTTATGGACAGGCGGACTGAAAACAGCCATCTTAAAATTTATTCTTCTATGTATAATCCAATGATACCGGCTCTCTTAAAAAGACTTTCCTACTTGTTTGCTGTATCTTTAATGATGCTGCCTGTGGGTACCAGTGCCCAGTCAAGAGATCTGGTTCAATTCGTTAATACGTTACAAGGTACCCACTCAACGCCGGAGTACTCCTCAGGTAATACCTATCCGGCCACTGCCTTACCTTTTGGAATGCATTTTTGGTCTCCACAGACCGGCGAGAATGGAAATGGCTGGAAATATCAATATCAGGCTTCCTCTATCAGAGGGTTCGGGCTCACCCATCAATGCAGCCCCTGGATGAATGATTATGGTGTGTTCAGCCTGATGCCGGAAGTGGGAACGCTTCAGCTAAAGGACGGGGACAGAGCTTCGGCTTTTCAACACAAAAATGAAACCGCAAAACCTGACTATTATAAAGTGCAGTTTGATAACGGAATAACCACAGAGATCAGCCCGACGGTTCGCGGTGCCGGTTTTCAGATTAGCTTCCCTAAAACCGGAGATGCTTTTCTGGTCTTTGACGGCTATACCGGGTTTAGCGACATTCAGATCCATCCGAAGGAGCAAAAAATTACAGGTTATGTTCACAATGGACTATTTATTCCCGGAAATTTCAAAAATTACTTTGTCCTGACATTCGATCAGCCCTTAACAGGATATGGAACTTATGATGCTACGACCGGAACCGCGAAAAACGGAAGTGAATCAGTTTCAGGAGATAAGAAGGGGGCTTACCTTAAATTTAAAAAAGGAATTAAGTTAAATATAAGAATTGCAGCCTCTTATATCAGCGCCAGGCAGGCTGACATAACTTTCAGCCGCGAGGTGCAGGGTAAAACATTTGATCAGCTGCATAAACAGGCGCATGATATATGGAATAAGGAACTGCATAAGATTGTTGTGGAAGGCGGACAGCCGAATCAAATGGCTACTTTCTACAGTTGTCTGTATCATGCAAGTTTATTTCCCTGCCGTTTTTTTGAATATGACGCTGATAACCATCCCGTCTATTACAGTCCGAATGACGGCAAATTATATGCAGGTTATTTTTACACGGATGAAGGCTACTGGGATACTTTCCGGGCCCAGTTTCCATTGAATAATATAACACAGACAAAGTTGCAGGGACGCTATATGCAGTCTATTCTGGCGGTGGGGCAACAGCGTGGCTGGCTGCCTTCCTGGTCCTTTCCAGGGGAGACCGGAGGGGTGATGATCGGTAATCATGCCATTTCACTGCTTGCAGATGCCTGGGTTAAGGGAATCCATAGTTTTAATCCCGATACTGCCTTAAAATATTATTTACACGAAGCGCTTGGCAGTGAGCCGGATGGCCGGTTCGGAAGAAAGGACTGGGCGTCTTATTTTACGTTGGGGTATATTCCTGATTCAAAAGAAGTTTCCGGCGCGACGGCCAAGACGCTTGAATATTGTTATGATGATTTCTGTGGCTATATGCTGGCAAAGCTGACCAATAATAAGTTCTATGAAAAGGTATTTGCGCGGCAGCTGTATAATTACAGGAATGTTTTTAACCCCGAGACCGGATTTATGCAGGGAAAGGACTCAATGGGAAACTGGACTGCTGATTTTAATCCGTATGAATGGGGGAATCCATTTGTGGAAGGCAATAGCTGGCATTACACCTGGTCGGTTTTTCATGATGTGCAGGGACTGATTGATTTAATGGGAGGTAATAAGAAATTTACGGAGAAAATAGATGCATTGTTTGCAGCTTCTGATTCCATTGACGTAGGCTCCTATGGGCAGATGATCCATGAAATGCGGGAAATGGTCACGGCAAAAATGGGACAGTATGCACAGGGTAACGAACCGATCGAGCACTTGCCATATTTGTATAACTATGCAGGACAACCCTGGAAGACGCAGAAAACGGTACGGATGATCATGGACCGGTTATATAGCGCAGGTCCCGAAGGATATCCCGGTGATGAAGATGAAGGACAAATGGCCTCCTGGTATGTACTCAGTGCTTTGGGGATATACAGTGTCTGCCCCGGGACAGATCAATATGTTATTGGCAGCCCCGTGTTTAAAAAAGCAACCATTCACCTGGAAAACGGCAATCAGTTTGTAATTGATGCAAAAAATAATACCAAAACCAATGTGTATATCAATGCAGCCCGGTTAAATAACAGCGCCTTTAGCAAGAACTATTTAACTTATAAAGAGATTATGCAGGGAGGCAAGCTGGAACTTGATATGAGTGACCGGCCGAATACAAAGCGTGGAACAGCGCCGCAAGATTATCCTTATTCTTTATCCAACCAGGTGGATCAACCTTTGCATGAGTAGACAAGCTGAGTTATATTAAAAGCGTCATTCCCGGTTCAGCGCTTCTGTTGAGAAGCGCTGAACCGGGAATGACTAATGGCAAAATAAAGAGATAAGACATTGCTTATAGAGACCTGTTGAGATCAGATAAAAAATAAACCCAGTAGCAGACACTTATTTTTTACGGCCTGCTGAACCTGAATGTGCCCTAAGCTTATGCGGTCCTGGGACCGGCCGATCAGTCTGATGACGCATCAGGCGCTCAGTGTATTGCGACAGATAGGTTAAACAGAAATAGCTTCCGGTTATAGACTGTCCTGTCATTAATGTCCGGCCAGTTTGTTGTGAGGCCCTTTTAAAAGACATCGTTATTTATTTTATGAAGGTTAAAGCCGCTGAGTACAATTGTTATCAGACGGTTGTGTAGTACAGGCATGTCTTATCTCAGCCGGGGTCATAATTTTTTATTAACAATATGGCGGAATAGTCATAATGAAGTGTCAATATTAAAGGATCCTGTTTGATTGGGGTCAATCACCGCTAAAAGCTTTACAGAATATGCCAATGCTTAAAAACTTCTTTTTTATTGCGTTACTTCTTGTAACAGGGTATTTGTCGGAAGGTTGCCAGAAAAATCATTTTTTGGATGCAACCGATGTGACAAACTTAGATGAGCAAACAGTATTTTCAGACAGTGCCAGAACGATGGATTTCTTAACAGGAATCTATTCAGATATTGGATTTTCTTTTAATCCTCAGCGGTATGGTCCAGCTGGCCTCGAAGCGGCCTGTGATGAGGCAGACGGGCCAGGTTATGGAACGAGTTCTGCCTACACTCAATGGGCAATAGGGTCCATCAATGCTGCAAATGTTCCAAATGATGCCTGGAATACCTGTTACACAAACATCAGGCGTGTCAACGTTTTTTTCAAGAACATCGGAAGGACACCAATGGAAGGTGCGCAGAAAACGAGAATCAAAGCAGAAGCGCGTTTTTTAAGAGCCTGGTACTACTTTATCCTGGTCAAACATTATGCGGGAGTGCCGATTGTGAAAGATAGTATTTTTAGTCAGTTTACGCCCATCACATCGGTACGCAATACGTTTTCCGATTGTGTAGATTATATCGTTTCGGTGTGTGACAGCGCAGCCCAGGATCTTCCTTTAACGAGTTTTACTAATGATTACGGCAGGATTACCAAAGGAATGTGTATGGCGTTAAAAGCGAAAATCCTGCTCTACGCCGCCAGCCCCTTGTTTAACGGAGGGCAGGTCGCCGGTGATGAACCACTGCGTTCTCTGACGGGGTATCCGCAGGCAGATCCGGCCCGTTGGAAAAAAGCTGCCGACGCAGCTAAGGATGTGATAGATCTCGGGCTGTATAAACTTCATACGGCGTCCAACTCCACAGTGCCCGGGTATGGTTTCTATGAAGTATTCACGCTGCGCAAAAACGAAGAGTATATATTATCACAAATGAAGGCCCCCAGTAACGATCTTGAAAGTCTGTGGATGCCGGCCAGCAGGGGAGCGGGCAGTGGTGCCAAGCCTTATCAGGAACTGGTAGATGCCTTTCCGATGAAAAACGGCCTGCCCATCACAGACCGCGCTTCCGGCTACGACCCTTCCCATCCTTATGACGGGCGGGACCCCAGATTTGATTTTACAATTATTCACAATGAATCCATGATCTGGAAAGAACAAGGGCCTAAACAACCTGTATATACTTATGTATCATACCCGCTGGATGGTGTATATGTGGGTACATCTACCGGTTACTTTATCAATAAAATGCTCCAGGATAACGTCGTACCCAATTCTTTTACCGCCTCGAACCGAGTATATCCGTTAATCCGATATGCAGAGATATTGCTGGATTATGCCGAAGCGCTTAATGAATATGAGGGTCCGGTAGCTGAGGTATACGATGCTGTAGAGCGTATCCGCAAGCGGGCTGGTCTGGACCCCTATACTTTACCTGAGGGACTCTCCAGAGATGATATGCGTGAAAGAATACATAACGAACGACGTATTGAACTGGCCTTTGAATCACAGCGTTTCTGGGATATCCGGCGCTGGAAGACAGCGGCCACGGAGGATAATAAGGTCATGCAGGGGATGGAAATAACCCGGTTATCTACCGGTGCCTATAAGTATAAGGTCTTTGATGTACGGCGTCACGTTTTTCGCGATAATATGTACCTGTGGCCCATCCCCCAATCTGAAATCGGGAAATCACCGCAGTTGATCCAAAATACAGGCTGGTAATTAAAATATTATAAAAATGAAAAGACTTGTAGTTGCATTCGTGGCCGGGCTGTCCCTGCTTGTGTTGTCCTGTCAGCGTAAAGACGCCCTGGAAGGCTTTAAGGAACCGATAAAGTCTTTAAAGGGTTCCTGGAAAATCATAAAGCTGCTGCGTAACGGAGAAGATATGACCAGCCGTGTGGATTTTTCAAAATTCCGTATCGTTTTTACGGACAGTACTTTTGAAACGCAGGATAAAGCCCCTTTTATCGTGGATAGTGTTGGTCAGTGGCGTTTCGATGACCCGCAATATCCGGTCTCTCTTTTTTTTAAAGAACGTGGTGCTGACACAGAGCTGGAACCAAAGTTTAAGTATCTGATCGTGGGTGGTGTCAGAAGTATGATTCTTGATTTTAGCCCCGGCTGCGTTAAAAATACCTACCAATATACACTGGTTCCGGCCAGTGATCTGGCTAAGTAGTGATCGCCGGCAGTTAAAGAAGAACGCTGGCTAATAAAAATATAGATCTTAAAAATAGAGCGTATGCGCATTAAAGAATTTTTAAAGAACGTCAGGATCTTGGTTGTAATGGCACTTGTTATCCTTGTCATGGCTACCTGTATTGAGATTGTGGGGGTGGAACAACCCGGTTCGGCAAATGCAGGCGAACAGATTACCACCATTATTCACGCAACCATGGAACCTTATTATGATCAGCCACAGTCCCGGCTTATCGTGGGCTTTCTGGCGCCTAAAAGCTGGAACGCGGCCAGTACACTAGAAATTTCCTATACCAGCAATATCGGCAATGGCACAATGAGGCCAGTGAGTGCCACCGCCAAGCCCGTCAGCTCTGCCAAGACATGGCCGGATGCCATCATGGAAAAGATAGGAATTGGCGGTAATTATATTCCGGACATGGAATGGATTGTTTTTCAGTCTGACAAGGCTTATGATCAAGCGGAGGGATCTCCCGGTATTACAGCCACGATTACCTTAAAAGTCAAAACCGGTATGCAGAATTTGCAGGCGAAGCTGGGGTATTTTGTCGGGTCTTCGCAACAGGATTTGAGTGACCCCAAGTATTATGGCGCCTATTTTTCAGACTGTTTTCAGGTATTGAATGGAACAGGAGATATGGTCGATTTTTGCAACCCGCCTATAAGTACTGTGCTACCCACCTCGGTCACGGACAATGATATTGTTACCATATCTTTTGACAATGACCTTGTACCGACTAGACTCTCAGATGCAAGTGAGGTTTTTTTGTATGCTACTGCTATTACCACGACCAGTGACACAATTAAAGTAGAAAAGTCGGCAGAAAAAACGGCCCTGACCCAGATCGGTGGCGGAAAGTGGCGGATTGACTTTTGGCCCAGGCAGTTTTTTGACCTGAAACCCGGGCAGGTTATAGATCATATACTGTACAATTTTGCCGATAAAACCGGATCGATCCATGTATACAACCAGGGAGATACCGGAGATGACTTTATAAAAACATTGATCTGTAAATAATACAGCGGCTGCTGTCTACTTTTTACCTTATTAAACTGATACTATGTTTTGCAGGCGTATTCAACAAATTGTCTTTTACTTATTACTATTTTTATTGACAGCCATTCAACTTGATTTGCGTGCGCAGACTGCTGGCGTTCGCCCGGTGATAAGCGGAAAGGTTATAAACGCATATGGCTATCCCTTAAAGGGTGTAAACGTTCGTATTAAAGGCGGACACGGGCGTTCCATATCGGATCAGCAAGGGGTTTTCACCATTGAAGCTTCCGCATCCGAGGTACTTGAATTTTCTTTTCCAGGCTATAATATTGAAACCGTTAAGCCGAAGGCACACAAAAAGCTGACGATAAAATTGTACCAGACGTTTTTGCCTTTTTTAGACTCCGTCAGGACCGGCACTGATAGCCTCGATAGCTTTGAGCAGCGTATGTTTCCCTTTGCCTATCCGGTGCCTGGGATCTATGATGAGGAGCGTTCCTTTACCTCACTGGGCGCAGTTTCCACGATTTATACCAACCAGTTAACGACCACGCCGGCATCTTTATATGCCTATGCATTGCCAGGCAGGCTGGCGGGCCTGAAGGCTGATCAGGTGAGTGGCTGGAGAACCAACCTGGATGACGAGTCAATTACGACACCCGGGCTGCTTTTCAGCTCTCCTACCAGTAATGGTGTTGTCAGCACTACGGATAACACGGAAATTGGACTTAGCCTGCGAGGTCAAAGCCCTCTTACGATCGTTGACGGGGTTCAGCGCAATATTTATGCATTGGATCCGGAAACGATTGCTTCTATTTCAGTACAAAAGGACGCGATGTCCACTATACTGCTGGGGCAGCAAAGCTCCAGGGGAGCCATTGTTATCAAGACACGCCGGCCGGAAGCCGGGCCGCCACATATTTCCTTTACTGCTCAAAACGGCTGGCAGAGCCCGCTGGGATTGCCTAAGGCGCTTCCTTCCTATCAGTATGCTTATATGATGAATGAAGCCCTGGCTAATGTCGGCCAGGATCCAAGGTACACAGCAGCGGATATCCAGGCCTACCGGGATGGAAGTGACCCCACTGGTCATCCGAACGTTGACTGGCAGCGTCAAATATTAGACAAGTCTTCTTTATTGACCAGGTATTCTTTGAATGTCTCTGGCGGCTCCGAAAGGGCGAGATACATCGTCGGACTCAATTACATGGATCAGCAGGGGATGTTTAAAGAAGGCGCGCCCAATACCTACAGCACGAAACTGGAGTTGAAACGTTATGAAGTGAATACCAAAATTGATGTAGACGTCACCAAAGAGTTTAATCTCTCCCTTCAGATATTTGGCAGAATTGAGGATGCCACGCAGCCGGGAGCCGGTTACTCAGAAATACTGTCAAAAATGTTCACAACGCCCAATAATGCGTATCCTGTGTATAATCCTGACGGGAGCTTTGGCGGAACAAATACATATACGACGAATTTATACAGCTTGCTGGGGAATTCGGGCGTTATCCTGAATAACAATAAGGATTTAATGGCCAATGTGGATATGACTTATAAGCTGGATCGTTTTGTCAAGGGTTTCTGGTTTAAGGGAAAGGCCAATGTGTCCGTTTTAACAGCAACAGCCATTAATCGTTCCGAGAATGCGCTGGTCTACAAGATGAATGTGGATAATGGTGATACGACGTATGCCAAATATGGTTCTTTGCTTGATCAGCAAAATAATTTTAGTATTAACTCGAGCGGTCAATACTGGTTTTATCAGGGCGCATTAGGTTTTACAAGAGCTTACGGGAAAAATAACCTGGATGCGGAAGCCCTGTTTGACCAGCAGCAAACTATTTTCAATTTTGATCTGCCCTCCAAGTATACCAATTTCTCGACAAAGCTGAAATATGACTATGACCGTAAATACCTTTTTGAGGCGGCGGTCAATGAAGGGGGATATAACCGGTTTAGCCCCGGTCATCAGTTCGGGCTATTCTATGCGGGCGCTGTTGGCTGGAACATGGCCGAAGAGAAGTTTATAAAAGAAAACTTCCCATGGATCAACCAGTTTAAATGGAGAGTCGATTATGGCCATACCGGCAACGCCAATGTAGGTTACTTCGTATGGCGTCCTTCCTTTAATACAACAAGCGGCGTGTATACATTTGGTAATTCCGGAACAGGAGCAAATGGTGTCATTGAGTCTCCATTAATAAATGCGGATGCTACCTGGGAAAAAGCCAACAAATTGAATATGGGCGCCGATATCAGCCTTTTTGGAAACAAACTCCAGCTGACGGCGGACGTCTACACTGACAAATACTATGACCTCATGTGGCAGCAGTATCAGCCAGCCATAATCGGTAACACCTATCCATCAGAAAATATAGGAAGTATCCGGTATTTTGGCACTGAATTTTCCGCCACTTATCAGAACCATCTGGGAGGCTTCAATTACTTCGTAACAGCTAATGCCAGTTTTTCAGGCAATAAAATTATAGATATTAGGGAATTAAAGCAGCCTTACCCCTGGACAAAAAGAACAGGGCATTCGACGAGTGCCATCTACGGATATATAGCTGAAGGCTTTATTGAGACCCAGCAGGAAGCCGAGGCGCAGGCCAATATGTCAGGTTATACCGTACAGCCCGGTGACATTAAATTAAAAGATATCAACAATGATCACGTGATAGATCAATTTGATCAGGTAAATCTAAGTGGCGATAAACCGATATTTTTCTACGGGCTCACAACAGGGTTTTCCTATAAAGGTTTTAACATCAGTGTACTAGTTCAGGGCGTAGGCAACCGGCAGATCGTGCTCAACGACGCCAGGTATATAGAATTCAGCGGATATCCGGGCCAGGGGCAGCTCTACAAACAGCATCTGGGGCGGTGGACTCCCGAGACGTCTGCTACTGCCACTTTTCCAAGACTTACGAATTTTGGATTAAATATCAATAATGATGCGACCAGCACATTCTGGCTGCATTCGGGAAACTATATGAGAATTAAGAATGTTGATGTAGGATATGTATTGCCCTATAGATGGACCAGCAGGCTGCGCCTCGCCGATGTCAGGATCTTTGTGAACGGACAGAACCTGATCACTTTTTTCGGTGTCGATGGTGTTGATCCTGAGAGCTATGGTAGTGGCTATCCTACCCAACGGGTTATCAATACGGGAATTACGATAAAGCTTTAGTTGATTATTATGTCATAAATATTACAGTCCTGAAAAATTATAAAATATGGTTAGGCTATATATGATATTGATCGTTTCTTTTGTAACTTTTACAGTTTTGAGCTCTTGTTCCAAAACATGGGAAGATGAGCCATTAGAGCGGTTTACAGATGAATATGTTTGGGACGTTCATGATTCGCTGGGACAAAAGGCGGGAGACTTTTTGAATCAGATCTATAGTTACCTGCCTCAGGGATTTACCAGACTGGACGGTAATTATCTGGACGCGGCAACTGATGATGCCATCTCTTCTCAGCCCGGAGGAGCTGTAGAAGTAATGGCTTCCGGAGGAATCTCGCCATTTAACAACCCGGATGATAACTGGGGTAAGATGTATACAGGTATCAGGGCGGCCTCTTTGTTTATCAATAACATCGATAAGGTTCCGTTAAGTATTAAGCTGCCAGATGGCCGCTCGATGCGGCCTGTCTGGAAAGCAGAAGCCCGTTTTCTAAGAGCGTTTTTTTACTTTGAACTGATGAAGCGTTATGGAGGTGTGCCACTGATGGGGGATAAGGTCCTTCAAAGTGACGATAATGTGCAGATTCCCAGAAGTTCTTTTAAGCGCACAGTAGACTATATCGTTCAGCAATGCGAGCTGGCCATTGATAGCCTTCGTCCTGATCCTGTTGATATGATAAACTTGGGCAGGGCTACTAAGGTGGCGGCCATGGCGCTTAAGGCTCGTACGCTTTTGTATGCCGCAAGCCCTTTGTATAACGGCGAAAATATCGCTGCCGGTGATTCGCTCAGCGGCTATATCGATAAAGATCCTGAGAGATGGCATAATGCAGCCGTCGCGGCCGGGGATATTATAAACCTTGGCGTTTATTCGCTGGATGCAGATTTTAGGGACGTTTTTATAACGGCCGGTAACAGTGAAACGATTTTCGCCAGAAATGCAGGCGATTATCATCAGATGGAGGATGATAACTCTCCGATCGGCTATAGCGGGACCTCAGCCTATGCGAACGGCCGGACGAGCCCGACCGAAGAATTGGTCGACGCGTTTCCCATGGCAAACGGCCTGCCGATTACGGATATCAACTCAGGATATGATTCAACCAATCCATATTTCCAACGCGATCCCAGGCTCTATTATACCGTTTTTTGTAACGGTACAGACTGGCTTGGCAGGCCGGTGGAAACTTTCAACGACGGTCTGGACCGGCCTGGTACGGATAAAGTGCAGACCCTGACAGGTTATTACGCCAAAAAGTTTATGGGCAAATTTGAGACATCCACTTCCTACGCCAATGAACACCAGACATTTATTTACTTCCGCTATGCAGAAGTATTATTAAATTATGCGGAAGCTGAAAACGAGTATGAAGGCCCGGTCGGGAGTGTCTACACTGCCATAGAAAGCGTCCGTCAACGTGCCGGACTGAACCCTTATAAGCTGCCTGCGGATCTAAATAAGGACCAGATGCGTGCCATTATCCATAATGAAAGAAGAATTGAGATGGCTTTCGAGGAACAACGCTACTGGGATATACGCAGATGGAAGATTGCAGACAGTGTCATGAATCAGCCTTTCCATGGTATTGAAATTATCCGTTCCTCTTCCGGGGCGTTGACTTATACAATTGTTCCCGTTTTTTCACCCAGGTTTACGGCCCCTTATCAGTATTTGTATCCCATCTCTTATAATGAGGTGGCATCCAACGAGCAGATGAAACAAAACCCCGGCTGGAAATAACTCTTGAACTGAAAATATAGAAAATATAATGAGAAAAATATTTTTAAAACTGCTTTTTTGCCTGCTGGTACTGCCTGTCAGTGTGATCGCTCAGCGGCAGGTGACAGGTGTGGTGAAAGACCAGAATGGTCCCATTAGCAATGCCAGTGTCTACGAGAACGGCAATGTTAAAAATGGCGTCCGATCCGACGAGGATGGAAGGTTTAAATTAACACTGAGGCAGGGAGGTGATTCCTTAACCGTAACCAGTGTAGGGTATGTTCAGCAGGGAGTCAGGGTGGGGAGCAGTGGATATGTAGAGGTGATTATGCAGCCCAGCACCAACGACTTGAATGATGTGATTGTGTCAGGCTATGGAACAACACAGCGTATTACCAATACAGGATCAATCAGCACGATAAAAGGAGATGTGATTCGGTCCGTCCCGACGGCGAACGTTCAAAATACACTGTCAGGAAGACTGCCGGGTATCTTTACGCAGCAGCGGTCAGGTCAGCCTGGAAAGGATGCTGCCGACTATTATATTCGGGGTGTGAGTTCACTTAATCCTGCAGGCAATCAGCCATTGATTATCGTCGACGATATTGAATATACCTATGATCAGCTGCAGCAGATCAATGTCAATGAGATCGAAAGTATTTCTATATTAAAAGACGCGGCGACTACGGCTATTTATGGAATCAAGGGGGCAAATGGCGTTCTGGTGGTAACCACACGTCGTGGCAAACTTGGCCGGCCACAGATCAATGTTCGGACAGAGGCGGGTGTGCAGGTGCCCACCAATGTACCTAATTATCTGGATGCTTATAACAGTGCCTTGCTGGTTAATGAAGCACGTCAAAATGACGGATTAACGCCGCTGTTTACACAAAACGATATTGATCTGTTTAAAACAGGTGAAGACCCTTACGGTCATCCGGATGTAAACTGGTATAACGCGATATTTAAGAAGAACTCTATGCAGGCCAATACCAATGTGGATATATCGGGCGGTACGGAAGCTGTAAAATATTTTGCCTCATTTGGTGCGTTCACGCAGAACGGTTCTATTAAGGACTTTTCATCTAAGAACGGTGATGGACTCAATACCAACTATTTTTTCCGGCGTTTCGATTTTAGGACCAATCTTGATATTCAGGCTACACGTAATCTGAGTATGCGCATTGATCTTACCGGAAGATTCGGAATGGTCAATGAACCCAATACGGATAATATAATGGGAGAAATCTATGATTTTACACGTTCGACCCCCTATGGAGCCCCTTTTGTCAATCCCGACGGGAGCTATGCTTATATGTATAATACGGTATCTATGCTGCCGACACTCAATGAGCGGTTAGCATTACTTGGTTATTCAAGGGTAAAGAGAAATGATTTGAATATATTGTTTGGCGCCAAAGAAAATTTAAGTGATCTGGTCAAGGGTCTGTCAATATCCGGTCAGGTAGCCTATGCAAGCACCTGGGATGTTGGCCGTAAACTACTCAGGGGAATGCCTCCCAGTTATCACTATGACGCCGCGTCAAAGACATACACCTTAAACCCTAACAGCGGATATAACATGCCGACTTATGCTTTAAGCGCCTTTAATTCTATCTCTAATAAGCAGGTTAATTTACAAGGGTTTTTGAACTATGACAGGACTTTTGGCAACAGTCAGGTAAAGGGCCTTGTGTTATTTAATCAGACCAGCAGCTCTTCTATGGCTTCCACCCCTTCTAATTTCAGGGGCTATGGCATTTCCGCGGGTTATTATTATAAGCAAAAGTATCTGCTGGATCTGAAATTAGGGTATAACGGCAGTGACCGGTTTAAGACAGAGCACCGCTTCGGGCTATTCCCCGCTGTGTCTGCCGGCTGGAATTTAGCTGAAGAACCTTTTTTCAAGCAGGCTTTTCCGTTTATAAAATTATTTAAGTTCAGGGCTTCCTACGGTCTGGTAGGCTCTGATGTTGTAGGCGGTAATCAGTATATATACAGGCAAGTGTACAATAGAGGGGGCTCTTACTCCTTTGGCGAAAACAACAGCGTCGCTTCAGGGATTCAGGAAGGCGCCCTGGGGAATGAAAGTGTGACCTGGGAAAAAAAGAAGAGTCAAAATTACGCCCTGGATGTCAACCTTTGGGACAATCATGTATCGTTTACGATTGAAAGGTTTTATGATAACAGATATGATCAGCTGGTATACCCCGGCTCTATCTCTGCTATTTTAGGTATTGGTACGGCTCCGGTCAATATTGGTATTGTGCATAATCAGGGCTGGGATCTACAGTTTAATTTCCAGGGAAAAATAGGAGAGTTGCAGTACGGTATCATGCCCGTGATTTCGTTGGCTAACAATAAAGTGATCTATAAAGATGAGGCGTTTCAGCGGTATCCCTGGTTATTTGAAACAGGACACCCTATAGGACAGCCCTTTGGTTACACCTGGATCGGCTTCTATAAGAATCAGGCGGATATTGATAGCAGTGCCAGACCCAATGTCGGATCCATACATCCCGGTGATTTAAAATACAAGGACCTGAACGGAGATGGAACAATCGACGAGTCTGATATGTCTGCGATCGGACGGCCTAACCTCCCCAGCACCAATATCGGGCTGACGCTGAATGCGCAATACAAAGGATTCAATGTAAGTGTGCTGTTCCAGGGCGCCTTTAACTATAGCCTGGCGCTCAAAGGGACAGGTATAGAGCCGTTCCAGAGTCAGTTTCAGCCGGTGCATTTGTACAGGTGGACGCCGGATAATCCCGACGACGCTTTATTTCCCAGACTGACAACTGATCCGGCAAGTGTGAATAGCCCTACGGCTTACATGTCTGATTTCTGGTTAAAAAATGCGCATTACATTCGTTTGAAATCAGTGGAGCTGGGCTATCAGGTGCCGACCAAATGGTTGCCGTTAAAGATCAATAATGCGCGGCTTTATTTCAGCGCATATAATCTGTTTACCTGGTTTAACATTAAGATTTACCAGCAGGATCCCGAAGTTGAAAGTAACTCGGTTGGAGACTCGTATTTGAATCAGCGCGTGATGAATCTGGGCTTACAGATCGGCTTTTAATGCTAAGGATAATTATCCTTCGGATATTATTTAAATAGGACGAATTAAATCTACTTTTAATGAAACTAAAGATCAATTTTCCGATTTGTCTGTTTTTGTTTTGTGTCCCGATTGCCTATGGATGCAAAAAAGACCTTACAAAGGATTATGTCAGCAAGGAAAAAGCTATTCTTTTTTATAGTGTTGCCGGGCAGACTCAGCCAACAAAGATTCAAAGAACCCTGGATTCTTCGGTTGTACAGGTGACGCTGGCCGATACGATGAACCTGACCTCAGTCGTCCCACTGATCACCGTATCCCGGGATGCAACCATTGAGCCTGCCTCTGGTATGGCAGTGGACTTCTCCAGGGGGAACCATGAGGTGCAATACGTGGTCAAAGCGCCGGACGGATCTACCCGGAACTGGCTTGTACGTGCATCTGTAGCGGCAGTTGATTCCTTTGCCCACCTTGTATTTGTGCCCAATACTGGGGGATGGGTGCAGACTGCTGATGTATATAAGGATACGATGTATGATAACTATCTGACCAGAGACACTGGCTGGAATGGAGGAGACGGCTGTTATTCATTGCTGCTTGCTGATAATGCTGTCTTATGGACTTTTCAGGATAGTTTTCTGGGTGATATTGATCCGGGCAGAAACAGACCTTCTTCCAATAAATTTGCCCGCAATGCCGGTTTTATTGAGAAAGATATGTCCACGGATAACCTTACCTTATTGAATAAGGGAGGAGGGGGTGCTCCGTTTGAAACCTGGATACAATATGATAATGATCCCGAAAATGACACAAAAGAACTTTACTGGCCGGGAGATGCACAGGTACATAACAACCAGGTGCAAATACTGTTGAGTCATTTAAAATATTATAAAGACCAGGCAGGCAATGATTCGCTGGGGCATGAAGGAACCGATGTGGGCGTCTTTTCCCTGCCGGATATGCAGCTAGATGGTATTGTTAAAGATAAATTTACAGGGGATATTAATTTTGATGCTGGATTATTTGCTGGGGAAGATAGATACACCTATCTGTACGCCGGAGGCACCTCAGGTGTACAGGTAGCCCGGGCACCCGGCAATGATTTGCTGGAAGACTGGCAGTTTTTGACGGCCTCCGGGTGGGCGGATCAGCCTGATGGGTATAAGATGGAAGGAATTGAGGGGGCTTCGATACCGAATGTGATTTTTGACGGTAAATATTATATGGTAACCCAGTCTCCCTATTTTTTCGGCCATGAAGTGTATATATATGAGTCTGCGACGCCGGTAGGCCCCTGGTATAATAAGCGGACCATCTATACGGTGCCTCCGTTAGATAATGTAATCACCTATAATGCGAGCCTGCATCAGGAGCTGTCCCGTCACGGAGAACTCGTACTGTCCTACAATATCAATCCGACCGATTTTTTTGGCGGCAATTTCGGATCACCGGGTACAGCCGACAACTACCGGCCTCATTTTGTCCGTATTTTCCATTGGAAGTAAAAAGATGTTGCGCCACACTGTTCATTTAGCTATTGATCATGAAATTATAATTTTGCGTTTTCTATGAGAAGTACACTTAAAAGTATTTTTACCGTTTTATTTTGCGTGCCGTTTAGTCTGGGTCTTTTTGGTCAGTTGCCGAAGTCACAAACATTGAAAAATGAGAGCGGCGTTTTTTACCTTAGCCGTCACTATCCCTTTAAGGGAGCCTTCTGGCAGGTGACGCCGGACGGGCCTGCTGCCAGTGGTATTGATATTTCCAGTTCCATGAAATCCGCTTTACCCTGGATTAGTGCGGTTGTTCCAGGTACCGTTTTAACGGCTTATGTAAAGGACGGCCTGGAACCGGATCCCAACTTTGCCGATAATATCTATAAATTTGACAGCTCAAAATATAACCGCCCTTTCTGGTACCGTACGAGCTTCGACTTACCCGCTCATTTCCAGGATAAGCAGGTATGGCTTAATTTTAACGGCGTCAATAAGTATGCTGAAATCTTTTTGAATGGGCATAAGGTACCTGGCGGAGCGCTTGCCGGTATGATGGAAAGGGGGCGTTTTAATATTACCGGATTACTCCGCCGGGGAGAGACCAATGTACTGGCGGTAAAAGTAGCTCCCCCTTTGTATTACGAACATCATGAGCTGCCAAATTTTGGATCTCCCACTTATATCTGTAGCCAGGGCTGGGACTGGATGCCTATGGTGCCGGGATTTAACAGCGGTATCACGGACGAGGTGTTTTTAAGTACCACGGGTCCTGTAGATTTATCCGATCTGTGGATCAGGTCGGAATTACCAGGAAGACCGGACTCTCTGGCAAACTTATCGGTAACCTTGGTATTGAAAAAGGCGATGGCGACGGCTGGCGAAAGCAAGAGTATGCAGCATCAGAAAAATACCGGCTCCGTCAGGGGCCAGGTGAGATTACTGATCCAGCCCGGCAATATCGAAGTTCGCTCTGCACCTGTTGTATTGAAGGAGAATCAGAATTACACCCTGGTTTTCGACCATAAAAAGTATCCCCAGCTTTCAATCAAAAAACCCCATCTATGGTGGCCTAACGGCTATGGGGGAAAGGCAGATGGTACACAGTATCTATACGAATGCAAGGCCAGCTTTATCGTAGGTGACCAGGTATCTGATATCGACTCTTCCCGGTTCGGTATTCGTGAGTTTGCCTACGATACACTTGGGGGACCCTTACATATATATGTCAACAGAGTGCCGGTGTATGTCAAAGGCGGAAACTGGGGCATGTCCGAATATCTGTTGCGTGTTCACGACACAGCCTATGAAACAAGGATCCGGTTTCATAAGGAGATGAACTTTAATATGATCCGCAACTGGACCGGAGAGGTGACAGATGAAGCGTTTTATGATGCGTGCGATAAATACGGGATTATGATCTGGGATGATTTCTGGTTAAATGGCCCGGGGCCCATAGATGATCATGATTCGCTGATCTTTAAAAAGAACGTCGAAGAGAAGATAAAAAGGTTTCGTAATCATGCAAGCCTCGCTGTATGGTGCGGTGCCAATGAAGGATTGCCGGGCTTTGGATTAAATAGTGTACCGAACAGGATTATCTCCAATGCCATCCACCGGCTGGATAAAAACGACTATAATGACCTTACTCAAAGATTATATGTCCCCAGGTCCAACGGCGGAGTCTCTAATGATTACGTGACGGGCGAAAGCCGCAATCTTTCCGGCAGCGGCCTTTGGGCCAATCTGGCGCCCGCTGTTTATTTCAGTCATCCTGATAACGGTTATCCGTGGTCTAAAAATTCCTGGGGCTTCAGGAGCGAACTGGGAGCTGCCTGTTTCCCTAATGTAGAGAGTTTCAGACGGTTTATTCCAGGTGACAGCCTTTGGCCAAAGAATTCCTTATGGGATAAACACTTCTTCGATGACTTTAATGGGGCTAAGCCCAAACAATATATGCAGGACATCGAGAATGAATATGGACCCTCAACTGATATAGAAGATTTTTGCAGGAAAGCGCAGTTTATCAACCTGGAAGTGACAAAGGCCATGTTTGAAGGCTGGCAAGAACATATGTGGCGGGATGCCAGCGGCTTACTTATGTGGATGAGTCAATCCGCCTACCCCTCTATGATCTGGCAGACCTATGATTACTATTACGATTTGACGGGGGCTTATTTTGGTGCGAAGCAGGCTTGTGAACAGGTGCATATTCAATGGAACTGCGCAAGCGATTCTATAACAGTTGTAAATAACACTCCAAGGGCCTTAAGTAACCTGACTGCTAGAGTAAAGGTATTTGGGCTTGATGGAAAAGAGTATAAGGCGTTGGCGCAGACAGCCGAGGTATCTGTAGCTGCCAGCAATGTCAAATCTGTTTTGGCATTAAACCTGCAAAGAGATAATAAGGCCTGGGCACAGCTTTCTCCGGTTTATTTTCTTAAGCTTTCCCTGATGAATGAAAATAATAAACTATTGTCGGATAACTTCTATTGGTGTGGCAAGCAACCGCAAAATTATCAGGCACTGAATACTTTGCCGAGATTAGGGGCGCATGTCCTTAAACGCTCCATGCAACATCAAAAGAGGCTTAAAAACGGGCATATGCTATTGACCTACCAGCTGGAGAATCCTGCCGGAAGTCCAGGTGTGGCTTTCGGAGTTCGGATAAAGATGTTAAAACAGGACGGCTCAATGCTGTTACCGATAATTTTAAATGATAATTATTTTACACTTATGAAAGGTGAGTCGAAAAGTATTCGCATTGAATATGATCCGTCCTTACTGGATTCAAAGGGTTTTAAATTGGTGGAACAGGCCTACAATCAATAGGGTAGAGGATGGAAGAGTATAAATAAATTTATAGTTGGAATGAACAGGCAGCAGCCTTAGTAACGTTGTAAACAGAGTCGTTAACATGAAAAACATATTTTTTCTTTTTTTGAATATCGTGTGCTGGCAATCAGGTATCCATGCACAAAGGCCTCTGGTCCGCCGGCAACTGACGGTCTCTACTGTTTTGCAGTCTAAAATGGTGATTCAGCAAAATAAGCCTTTTAAGGTTTGGGGAACGGCCCTGCCGGGTGAAAGGGTAAGTGTTAAGGCAGACTGGCTGTCTGGCCCTGTGTCGGTCCAGGCAAATGAAGCCGGCAGTTATCTGGCTATTGTAGAGGTTCCTGCAGCTAGAAAGGGAGACTACCGCGAACACAGTTTGAGTGTCAGCGCGGGCACAGAAAAAATCGAACTAAAACATTTATTGATAGGAGATATCTGGTTTTGCAGTGGGCAATCCAATATGCAGTTTGCTGTCCACGAAATGTCGGATTCAGTTAGCCAGCTGGCAACGGCCAGCCGGCCGGGGCTCAGGTTGCTCAATGTCGCGTTAAACTTTTCGGCAGCACCCACGGGTTCTATCACCGGAAGCTGGAGCTACGCTACCCCTGCTACGGTCTCAAAATTTAGCGCGGTGGGTTATGTCTTTGGCAAGACGCTGCAGCAACACTTAGACATACCTGTTGGACTTATTTTCTCAGGTATCGGCGCCTCTAAAGTGCAGGCTTTCCTGCCCCGGGAGGTGTTGCATACAGACAGCCTGTTGGATGCCACTTATCTGCAGCCCTACCTGAACAGTCCTCACTCCAGAGAGGTCATTGATAAAAGCTTTACTTTTGAAAAAGTGACAAGGCCTTATTTGTTATATAATGCCCTGATCCACCCTTTTTTGAACCTTTCTATTAAGGGCTTCTGCTGGTACCAGGGGGAATCCAATAACAGGGAGAGGACCGTGTATACCCGGGCGACAATTGCGATGATTAAAGCGTGGCGGCACGCGTTTGGCCAGGGAGACCTGCCTTTTGAGTATGTGCAGATAGCCCCCTTCGGGCATGATACTTTAGATCCCGGACGCAGGACCGATGCGTTTTTCAGGGAAGCTCAGCAAAAAATAATGAAATTAAGTAATACGATGATGGTTTCGACAATGGACGTCGGAGATAAAAATAATTTGCATCCAAAAAAGAAAAAGCCAGTAGGGGAAAGGCTCGCGATGGTAGCACTTAACCGGACTTATGGTTGGTTACAGATTCCTTACCAGGGGCCGGCATTCGATTATATGCAGATCAGGGGCGACTCAGTCACGATTCATTTTACTCCTCAAACGCTGGCAGGCGGACTTCGGACAAGGGACGGCAGCGCACCCCGCTTCTTTGAACTGTGTGGTAGTGACCGTCATTTTTACCCTGCCGTTGCCAGGATCGCAGCAGATGCAGTGACTGTACGGGCGGATCAGGTGCGTCATCCTGTTGCCGTCAGATATGCCTTTTTTAATTATCCGGTAACAAATCTGGAGAATGGTGCCGGGTTTCCTGCCTTGCCTTTTCGCACTGATGACTGGCCTGAAGATGCCCGGTAAGTTTGTACTTGTTGATTTAATGCCTGATCGAGGAATTCCTCAGCTGCATGGTTGTCTTTACAATCATTTTCTTATGAGCGGTGGTTTTTGTTTTTTTATGCTGATTGAGGCGCTTTAGGAGTAGGTCAATGGCAGACTCTGCAATCTGTTCGATCGGCTGAGAAATGGCAGTGATGGAGGGCGCATATAATTCAAAAAGGTCACAATCGTCAAATGCGATTACGGCAATATCGGTTTGCACGCGAAGTCCTAATTGCTGAAACGCTTTTAATCCGTTGGTGCCTGCCTGAATCGCACTGAAGATAACAGCGTCCAGTTGTGGATGGGATTTAAGAAACCCCTTTATTGCCTGGATCATGACTTTTTCGTCGGGGTTGAACTGTATCTCGAGTAGATAAGGTTGACGGCCGGTGGCCTTAACGGCTGTAAGATAGCCTTCCAGTCTGCCCATCATCTGTGATTGACTGGAGGCAAATGTGATAAAGCCAATTTGCTGGTAACCGTTTTTTATCAGCATGTTGGTGGCTTTTTGAATGCTTTCGTAATTATTGACTTCGACAAAGTCAGTTTCTATTTCCGGTAAATGCCGGTCAAAGAAAACGACAGGCATACCGGCATTAATAAGAGACTGGATTTCACTTTCGACTCCGGCAGGTGGTGCGATAATACAGCCATCCACATTTCTGTCTTTGAACATATCTAAAAATTCGATCGTTTTATCCCGGTCGTTATCTGTACTACAATAAATTATTTTGTACCCGCTTTTGTAGGCCTTATTTTCTATGTGTCTGGCGATGGCGGAGAAAAAAGGGTCAGCAATATTCTCGACCATAAGTCCGATGATTTTGGTTTTACCGGTACGCAAGCTCTGTGCGATCGGATTAGGTTTATAATCGACCTCCTTAATGAACTGTTCTACCCGCTTAACCAGCTGTTCACTGATCCGCATTTCCTGCGCGCGGTTATTAAGAATAAACGATACGGTTGTCTTGGATATATTTAGCTGATTTGCGATATCCCCAATTGACATTTTTTTCATGCTCCTGTTGATTTACGCGGTTGTAAAATAAATGGCCGGTAGTTTTTAGCCCTGAGGTTTTTATTGAGTAGTGGGTATCTAAAGCCAAAAAGAAAAATAACGATGTAGCAAACGATGGGCAGATAATAAGAGGCCGCGAGATCCTTGTCGGCGATTATCCCCATAAGGGGCGGGAAAATAGCTCCGCCCAAAAATCCCATTACTATATAAGAGGAGGCCTGATGCGTACGTTTGCCCAGATCTTTCAGCCCCAGACTGAAGATGGTTGGATACATAATACTAAAAAAGAAGTTAATCATCAACAGGGCTCCGTAAGACAGCCAGCCCGCGCCCTGGCTGACAAGAATACACATGGCGATATTGCACAGGGAAAAAACGGCAAGTAGTTTAAAGGGCGCAATATAGCGCATGAGATAGGTGCCGAAAAAGCGGCCGATCACCAGTAAAAAGATGCTCAGAGAAAAGAAATAGCCTGCTTTCTCTGCTGTGAAATGCATGACTTCATGGCCGTAGTTGATAAAGTATGCCCAGGTGCCGGCCTGGGCAGCTACATTGAAAAACTGGGCCACAACGGCAAAAACAAAATGTTTTTGGTGCCAGAGTTTGTTGCTTGCTTCCTTTTTGTCGCCGGATGAGAAAACCTCCTCTTTAGTGTGCAGGTGCATGGCCTGCCTGGACAAGGGCGTAAAAGCGAACACCGCGGCCATTATGGTCATGAGGGCACCAATTGTTATATAAAGATTCTGAACAGTTTCCAGGTTACCGGCCTGCCGTGTTTCGATGTTCAGCAGAAAATAACTGCCAATTATTGGACCGATAACACCTCCCAGGCCGTTAAAGGATTGTGCTAAGTTGATCCGCTGATCACTGGTGTTTTGATGTCCCAGAGATGCGATCAGCGGATGGGCCACCGTTTCCAGAGAGGCCATGCCACTGGCCAGCACAAATAATGCAATCAGAAAATAGGCGAAGGAAGCGGAGTTTGCAGCAGGAATAAATAAAAACGAACCAGCCGCATATAGTAATAGACCCAGAAGTATCGCTTTTTTATAACCATATTTTCTTAGAAAGTTCCCTACCGGCAAGGCTACAACGGTGTAGGCGCCAAATGTGGAAAGCTGAATGAGCGCAGACCGTGATTTGGAGATGCCGAGCACCGTCTGAAAATGCTTATTGAGTACATCCATCATTGTGAGCCCGACACCCCACATCAGGAAAATGGAGGTGACAAAAATGAAAAGTGTATAATATTTTCGTTCAGTCAATGGATGTACAGTGTTCGACATGAATGGTTAATTTTAGTAAATGTACTCAAATTTCCATGTTAACCGCTCATTTAACCGATACAGAAACAAGGAAATCTGACGGGTCTTTACAAAAGCGGATCGTAAGTTATTCCTTTAATAACAATCGTCTGGATCCCTTTAGGCGGGATGGAGGTTTGCACGGATCTCATGTCTGAAGCGACAGCAAGGGTGCTGATCTGGTTGCCGTTTAGCTGGACGGTGGCAATGGATGCTTTTTTGCTTAAAGGCCGGCTAAACTGAATGCTATGAGGCTGATTGTCTCCGGAGGCGTTCCAGAGCCTGAGTATAACGCTGCTGCCGTCATTACTGGATTGTAAAGAGCTTACCTCCCAACCGGACTCCGCGTCTATTTCTAACAGCGAGGCTGTTGTTTTTCGCTGCGATAACCTCTCTGGGGCATTGATTAAAACAGGCAATAAGGGCTTATTGTAATCCTCAGAGGCGCCCACAACCGCTCCGGTTTTCCAGTTGCCTGCATGAGGGAAGATGGCGTAGGATAGATTTGTGGGCCCCTGGGCAAAATAATCGGCGCCAAACAGTCCAATGCCGCTGTATTGTGTCGTAAGGCCAAGTGGCCACCCGGGACCGTTAATATAACTCGTGGTGGCACCAGAGAGCAGGCTGATCCCGTATTGCCCGCCGGGTTGACTCAGGTCGACCCAATGCAGCAGTACATCATTTTTTATACTATCCCAACGGTCATAAAAGGTATTGGACTGCCGGCTCTTAAAGATGTCAAATGGCGCATCTCTATAGAGCTCTGTACAGTCTTCGCGAACGGGAACCAGTGTTTGCAGCTTGTATCTGCTGTCATAAAACGCCTTAACCAGGTTTTGATTTTTAAAATGTCCCCGCTCATCAAACTTGCCGATACCGGGTTTGTCTTTCCAGTTAATCAACAGCCGGGCCCGGATCAACTGGCTGCCTTTGCTAATCTCTAATGTCTTTTCGAAAGGTGACCCCGCAATGTGGCCTTTTATTTTTAGTTTTGCTGTTAACGGACCGTTTTCCAACACTTCGATGGCGGCAGGCATTTCTGTGGACGACCGGAATTTACGCTGCTCGTAAAAATATCCTTTTAATTCCCCCAGCATTCCCTTTGTTGTGTCTAATAATTCAATATTGTCCGCTTTGAGCTTCAGGCTGCTGATAGCGCCGCCTTTCCCTGGATTTAATTCGAGTCTTATATATGCGTTTTCCATGATGTAGTTTCCATCCGGAGCCCTCTTTATTAACGAGCGACCGGACCTGCTGTTTTGTTTGCCCGCTGAGAGCTGATAGGTGGTATAGCCAAGGGGCGGAACTTTAGCATAAAAATAGATCGTATCCGCTTTTTGCTGGGTGGCAATCCGGTTATGGTTCCCATCCAGTACTTCGATATACTTCCCTTTCAGTGGCTCCGGCAGTGTGATGGTGACCAGGCCTTTTCTTTGCCTTCCGGCGCCGTTAAATACCCGGACGTACTGGGCCTTACTTGTTTTTCGATCAGGCAAAGTTAAAGTAGAGGCAAGCAGACCATCAGAAATACGTAATGCTGTATCGGTCCATGCGTGGACATAATCCCACCAGTTTTTGCCATATTTTCTGTTATTAGGAACGATCCAGGTATCGTGGTGCTGGGATAGTAAGAGGTTTTTCCATGCGTTGTCAAGTGCCTGCCCGGGCCAGGGCTTGCCCTGAAAGACTGCTTCAAGGGTCAGGGCGGATTCAAGGTTGATCAGTTTATTTTCGGTTTTTCTTACCGCTGCAGCCACTCTTTGTAATATTTGCCCGCCCCAGACCAGGCTGACTTTAATATCCTCCTGGCTAAGTTGCCAGTTCTCTTTGGGGTCCCTGTCAGCGACATGCGTCATGTAGTCAGACCAGGTTGTATATTGGCTGGCAGCGCTTTTGCCTAACCAGGGCCCGCCCGTCCAGCCAGCGTCCTGAAGGCACATTCCAACCGGGTGTATAATGCCGTCCGAAACAGCCGCATTGATATATTGAGGGCTGTTTTTCCAGGCAATGGTTTGCCATGTGGAGCCGTTTTGGAGCACTTCACTTGTATATCTGGGCACGGTCAGTATGGAACTTCCATCCGGCCCGATCCAGTTGACTAAAGCGCCGCTGTGGGTGGCAGTATAGCCTCCCCAGCAGGTATTCGGATTTTTGAGGCTGGCATATTGCAGCCCGTAAGATTGCAGAATACCGGGAAGAGCGCTGGTAAAACAAGGCTCCTCAGAACTGTAAGTGCTAAATCTGATGGCCGCAAAGTGGGCGCGCAGTGTCTGCATTCCATAATAAAATTGACGAATGATGCTTTCGCCTGAGATATTAAATAGATAGCTTTGTCCATAGGTAGGATTGACATATTCTATCCTTGCATCAGCGGTGGTATCTGCAAATGCCGTTTTGAAAAAATGATAACCTGGAGGGTCAAGCGACTCAATAGAGTCCCAGGTGACAGGTTCTATTTCCAGATTGATCTTCCAGGCCGGATGATTGAGCATCTCTTTAGCCATAAACGAACTATACTGATAAGGGAAATGTCCCCAGATGCCGCCATGAAAGCCGTCAATAAAATATGCCTGATGGCTGCTTTGCGCCAGAACTTTTCCCATTGCCGCTATAAAGACAATGAATAAAATCTTTTTAAGGGATACAAGCTTATACACGTATTTATGGATTTAATTACAGAATGTGCCGAGTTAAACGGTTTTCTCCAATTAGATGTCCCATAAGGGGCACAATTCCACTATTATAATAAAAATTTAAATTTAATAGAAATTACCGGTTGGGTGTGGCGGCTTTATAATTGTTATGTTACTATGATGATAGTCATTTTATTTTTTTACCTAATTATTTTATATGTCTTTGTCTGTTAGGAGGGTTGGTGTACTACAGTGCCTTGCGTTTATTGCGTTTTTGTTTGTGAGCCCCGCTGGTAAAGCGGCTAGTGTAGATACGGTATCGATTGCCAGCAAGGCAATGGGAGGCAGCGTTAAATCCGTGGTTATTCTCCCAAAAGCTTATTCGCCCACCAGGCAATATTCTACTGTGTACTTATTACATGGCTTTTCCGGAAATTATGCGGATTGGATTACCAAGGTGCCGGCTATAAAAGATTATGCAGATCAATATAACATCATTATTATTTGCCCGGATGGCGGGTTTGCCGGTTGGTATTTTGACAGTCCCGTTAAGAAAAACAGTCAATATGAGACCTATATTACACAAGAATTGATAGCGTGGGTGGATAGTCACTATTCGACAATAAAAGACAGGAGTCAAAGGGCCATATTAGGGTTAAGTATGGGCGGTCACGGCGCCTTGTTTCTGGCCATGCGTCACCAGGACGAGTTCGGTGCTGCCGGCAGCATGAGTGGCGCGGTGGACATTACGGGGCTATCTGGTTCTTTTGGCATTGATGATTTATTAGGACCTTACAGTAAATATCCCAAAAGGTGGGAAAGCCACAGTGTATTATACCTGACGCATCTGCTAATAAAAGATTCATTGAAAATAATTATTGATTGCGGGTCTGATGATTTTTTGTACCAGCAAAATATGGCTTTGCACAAAAAGCTTCTTTATGATAAGATCCCGCATGATTTTATTACAAGGCCGGGTGCCCATACCTGGGATTATTGGGCCGAATCGATCCAGTACGAGTTGCTTTTTATGCATAATTTTTTTTCCACTGAAAAAAAATGAGGATATTTAAACCCTCACAAAACCTCGGAATATCTATGGCTTACAAACAGCTGAAAACTATATACAAAGTATTGTGCCTTTTAGGCGTTTATTGTTTTTTTAGCGCTCTGCCAGGCAGAGCGCAGTCGCCTGCCCGGTTTGTAAACCCTATGATCGGTGCCAGCACTAGTGTGGGAGACGCCGGGATTTATCACGGACTCGGAAAGACATTCCCGGGCGCCACCACACCGTATGGAATGGTGCAGGTCAGCCCTAATACTATTACCGGAGGGGATAACGGGTCAGGCTACAGCGATGAACATACCAGTATCGAAGGCTTTGCTTTTACGCAAATGAGTGGAATTGGTTGGTTCGGTGATCTCGGCAACTTTTTGGTCATGCCTGCTACCGGAACACTGAATTGCTTTTCCGGAACACTGGAGCATCCCGAAAAAGGATATAGGTCTGTCTATGATAAAAGTTCGGAGAAGGCATCGGCAGGATATTACAGCGTTCATCTGAACAAATATGATATCCAGGCAGAAATGACGGCAGCTCCTCATAGTGGTATACTCAGGTTTACCTTTCCCCAAAGTGACAGTTCCAGAATTCAAATTGACCTGGCAAGGAGGGTAGGGGGAACGGCGACAGAGCAGTATGTAAAAGTGGTCGCTCCCAACACAATTGAGGGCTGGATGAAATGTACGCCGGAAGGCGGCGGTTGGGGTGACGGTGCGGGTAAGGCAGATTATACGGTTTATTTTCACGCGGAATTTTCAAAGCCCTTTACAGATTACGGTATCTGGTCGGCCGATATCGCTGAAGAGCAGTCACGCAAGAGAGAAGATGTAACAAGCCCCGCTTATCAGAAGATCGTCGCGAAGGCCAAAGTAGTAAAACAGATCAAATCTTATGAAGGGAAGCATATTGGCTTTTTTAGTCAGTTTAAGACCCAGTCGGGCGAACAAGTCATCTTGAAGGCCGGTATCTCATTTGTCAGCGTGGAGGGGGCCAGGCGGAATCTAAAACAAGAGATTGCGGACTGGGATTTTGACCGGGTACATGACAGGGCAATTGATCTGTGGAATAAAGCATTAGCGAAGGTACAGATAAGCGGAGGGTCTACTGATCAAAGGACTGTTTTTTACACGGCACTTTATCATACGATGATCGATCCACGAATTTGCAGCGATGTAGATGGTCAGTACAGAGGCGGAGACGGACAAGTCCATCAGGAACAAGGGTTTCATAAAAGAACTATTTTCAGCGGCTGGGATGTATTCAGAAGTCAGATGCCCCTGCAAACAATTATCAATCCTGCGCTTGTAAACGATATGATTGCCTCTTTGGTGACACTTGCTGACCAGTCTTCCAAGTATTATCTTGCCAGATGGGAAATACTGAATGCTTATTCAGGGTGTATGATCGGTAACCCCGCCGTTTCAATGCTGGCTGATGCTTACGCAAAAGGGATTAAAAATTATGATATAGATAAAGCCTACACTTACGCATTGAATACGGTACGAAAATTTGATATAGGCCCGGGTGGATATACGCCTGGAGGTTTAAGTATATCTGAGACGCTCGAATATGGATATGCGGATTGGTGTATGGCGACCCTGGCCAAAGCTTTAGGTAAGAACAAAGTAGCCAGTGAATATTTTCAAAAGGCCAAAGCATATAAGAATATTTTTGATCCTTCAAAAAAGTGGTTCCGGCCCAAAAACGAAAACGGCGACTGGGCGCCATGGCCCAGCGAGGGGCGGTTGACCCAGAATTATGGAACAATTGAAAGTAATCCCTATCAGCAAGGATGGTTTGTGCCCCAGGACGTAGACGGTCTGGCAAATCTTTTAGGTGGAAAGCAAAAGGCAAAAGAAGATCTGGAAGACATGTTTAATAAAACACCTGCTGATTTTCACTGGAATAATTATTATAATCATGCCAATGAGCCGGTACACCATGTTCCTTTTTTGTTTAACCGCCTGGGATATAGTTATCTAACGCAGAAATGGACACGGCGGATCTGTGAAGGCGCTTACCATAATGCAGTAGAGGGTATTGTAGGGAATGAAGATGTAGGGCAGATGTCAGCCTGGTATGTACTTGCCGCAGCAGGAATATATCCTGTGTGTCCCGGCAGTACCAGATTTGAGATCACTTCGCCTGTGTTTAACAGCATTAGTCTGAAAGTTGGTAATAAGGGGAACGCTGACAGGCACTTTGTCATTGTCGCCCTGAATAATGACAAGCATAATATGTATATCCAAAGCGCGCTCTTAAATGGAAAACCCTATAATAAAAATCATATCGACTACAAAGATATTATGCAGGGAGGGCGTCTTGAACTGGTTATGGGAAGCCAGCCGAACAAAAATTGGGGCAATGAATAGGAGCTTTCAATGCACAAAAGATTATCAGCAGGTAAACTGCTGATAATCTTTTGTTGTTAGCCTACTTTTAACATAATTGCATAAACTTTTCCAGAAATAAAGGAAAAAAGGTTAAAATAATTTTTGCTAAATCGGTTTAATGTCTTTAAATTTACTTCCTGTTAGCATTTTATTGGCAAAAAGCGGAAGCCAAACTGTCAAAATCATAAGACTTTAATTTTCCAAATGTGTTGTACGATGTCTTTTTGGTGATTTGCTAAACCGATTTACTAATGTAGGAAAGTATAATTCTTGATTTTAAACTTTTTCTTATGGACACAGTGATGCAATATTCAGACATTGAGCTTTTTGAAATTTTCAAAACCGGTTCTGCAGAGGCCTTTGAACAGATCTACTTACGTCACTGGCCTGGCCTTATTAAGGAAGCGCGCCGGTTAATTGGGGGTGAAGCGGAAGCCAAAGATATTGTGCAGGATACTTTCGTGTCTTTGTATCAAAAAGCAGATGCTATTGATATTAAGTACTCGCTGAGAGCTTATTTATCTCAGACCCTGAAATATAAAGCCATTAACAGAAGACGGGACCAGGGTATTCATAACTGTTGCCATTATGATATTTATTACCGTTCGAAAAGCGAAACCGTTTTCTCAGACCGGTTGGAGTCTAAAGAATTATCCCTGAAGCTACATAGCGCAATTGCAGGATTACCTAATAAATGTAAACAGGTATTTTTATTAAGCCGGGAAGAGGGGTATTCTCATAAATTTATTTCCAAAGAGTTGAATATATCTACGTCGACCGTTGAGAAGCATATTGGCAAAGCCCTTAAAATTTTACGACAAAAGCTGCGTACCCAATTTGAGTTTGCCTGACAGGCAGCAGTAACGGATAAACCGGCCGGTGTAAAATGGCTCCAGATATAATTGGAACAACATGACTTATATAAGAGACTTCGGGAAAAATCTTTCAAAACTTTTTATTTGCGTCCTGGGATTGCTCTTTTTGCAGGGCGGCGGTAAGGTGACTGCTCAGCCGGTGGATTATGCCAGGCAGGTAAATACGATGATCGGGACCGCGGCTGCCGGAAACACCTATCCCGGGGCGACCTATCCCTTTGGGATGGTGCAGTTCACCAGGCCTTATTATCCGGGTCAGCTGGGATTTGGCATTAACCAGCTCAGCGGCGCAGGCTGTTCCCATATGGGCAATTTCCCGGTAATACCGGTGAAAGATACATTGAAAATCTCTCCGGACAGTATATTAAATCTTCGCACCAGCATTACGAATGAATCGGGTTACGCCGGTTATTATCAGGCGATGGTTGATGGCGACATTCAAACCGAACTGACTGTGACGAAGCGATCCGGCATGGCCGCTTTTAGCTACCCGCAAAAGTCAGCACAGGGAACAATTATTATAGGTGGCGGGGTTGCTGCCACACCAACGGGTGAAGCAGTGATTGTGATAACAGGAAAAAACAGCTGTGAAGGTTATGCAAAAGGAGGTAATTTCTGCGGGATATCTACGCCTTACAAAGTATATTTTGTTGCGGAATTTGACCAGGATGCCGCTATTACCGGAATCTGGAAAAAAGACTGTTTAACGCCCGGCGGTCGTTTTGCGGAAGGGGCGCATTCAGGCGTTTATTTTACCTTCAGGTTGAAAGGAGATAAAAAAGTTCATTACAAAATAGGCGTATCCTACGTATCGGTGGACAATGCAAGGAAGAATTTAAAGGCGGAAAATAAAGACTGGGATTTTGATAAGGTGAAAGCAGGTGCTGTCGCTGCATGGAACAGGTATCTGGGCAAGATCGAAGTGAAGGGAGATAATCCTTCCGGGGTAAAACAATTTTATACCAGTCTATACCACGCAATGATCCATCCTAATATCTGTAGTGATGTTAACGGGCAATACCCGGGGGCGGATAATAATGTTTATCAGTCAGCGCACCCTCAATATACCTCATTTAGTAACTGGGATACCTATCGTACACAGATTCAGTTATTGAGTATGCTGTCACCTGATATAGCGTCGGATATTGTATCTTCTCTGGAAGACTTTGCCTTACAGTCCGGTGGCGGCTTTCCCCGGTGGGTGCTGGCCAATACGGAAACAGGGATTATGCAAGGGGATCCCACGACGATCCTGATTGCGAACGCTTTTGCGTTTGGTGCGCGTAATTATGATGCCAGGCAGATGCTTACAACGATGCTGCATGGAGCTGAAGATCCAACAGCCAATTCTCAGGGGGTGCTGACCAGGCCGGGATTAGCTGCATATAAGAAAAATGGTTATTATGATGCTTCTGTGGCGCTTGAATATTATAGTGCTGATTTTGCTATTTCCAGGTTCGCCTTGGGGGCAAGCGATGATCAGTATCTCAGCGCCCTTTATTTACAAAGAGCCCAGGGATGGAAAAAACTATATAATCCTGAACGTCGCTGGCTGCAGTCCCGTGATGATGAAGGGAAGTGGAAAGTCGCCGACGCGGACTGGCGGGAAGCGACCTACAAAAATTATTTTTGGATGATTCCCTTCAATCTTAAAGCATTGATTGATACTATTGGTGGTAAGCAGGCTGCCTTGCAACGCCTGGATAAACTTTTTTCGCGTATAGATGCTAATTATGGGCAGGATTGGTTTGCTTCAGGAAATGAACCCAGTTTTGCGACTCCCTGGGTGTATAACTGGGTGGGGGCTCCTTATAAAGCACAAAGCATTGTTCACCGGATTATAAAGGAGCAGTATTTTGACCGTCCCGACGGGTTACCGGGTAATGACGATTTGGGGGCTATGGGGGCTTTTTACGTGTTTTGCTGTATGGGAATGTTTCCTGAAATTCCCGCTGTCGGAGGGCTCTCTTTAAGCAGCCCGATCTTTAGTGAAGTAACTATACATTTACCAAAAGGTGATTTGCTGCTAAGCGGTGGCAGTGAACAGCGTCCTTATATCCTTAACCTGCAATTAAATGGGAAAAAGTACGAAAGTACCTGGCTTCCCTGGTCATTAGTTGAAAATGGCGGAGAGCTCAGGTATAAACTTTCCGCAAAGCCTGATAAAAAGTGGGGGACCCGTATAGCGCCACCTTCTTTTAACTAAAACAGGTGCTATACAACCTCATTGCGCATATCAACAGCGAGACATGATCGGGATCCACCACAAACTTCCAGAGACAGGGCTAATAAATTTAAACTCTTAAATAGCGTTATGATGTTAAAAAAAATATGGGTCATATTGTTGGTGCTGATAGCCGTTTCAGTGAGGGCACAAGACAGGTCAACGTCCGTTGGCGCAAAGAAAACGGAAGATCAAAAAAGAGCAGAAGACTTTGCTAAATTGCAGCAGTATTTTGAGAACTTGCTACATACTGACTGGGCCTGGATTTCAAAATACGAAAATGCAAATAAAGAACTTCTGCCGCCAGCTCCAGGCGAAAACAGGGTCGTCTTTATTGGCAATTCTATTACAGAAAACTGGTATAATACAGATACACGGTTTTTCCAGGGCAACCATTATATCGGTCGTGGAATAGGAGGGCAGGTATCTGCTCAGATGCTTGTCCGTTTCCGGGAAGACGTTATCAATTTGAAACCTGTTGCGGTAGTCATCAATGCAGGTACGAACGATATCGCTGAAAACAGGGGACCAATAACTATTGAGAATATATTTGGGAATATTGTCTCGATGGTTGAACTCTCAAAAGCCAATAAGATTATTCCGATTGTGGCATCTGTGTTACCGGCTTCTGATTTTCCCTGGCACCATGATTTGAGTCCGGCACCGAAAATTATGAGATTAAATGCAATGCTTAAGGCCTATTGTCAAAAAAATAACCTTGTATATATTGATTACTGGTCGGCGATGGTTAATAGTGAAAATGGTTTAAGGCCTGAGTTAACGACAGATGGTTTTGTCCACCCAAATATGAAAGGGTATAAAATAATGGAACCTTTGGCAGAAGCTGCGATTAACAATGCTCTTAAGCATTGACGATTCCATTATAGGATAATTGGGAACGCAGTTGCGTAGATTACTTAAGTTTCCGGTTGGGTTTGACCATGATATAAGCCCCTTAATGATAACTGATATTCAAACTCATTAAGGGGCATTTTCATGGAAAAAAGTGTCCCGGGCCGGTAAGAGACAAAAAATGGAATAAAAAAAATAAACCTGCATAGGGGGGAGGCTTTCGTGAGGTGTCTTACTTCAAATGGGATAAAATATGCGTTTGATAAATACCTTAGAATCAATGGCTGTAACAGAAGTTGTCTCCGCAGGTCAGCAGCGGACATTTCTTGAAATGCCTGGTAATATATATTATAACGATCCTGATTATGTGCGGCCACTGGACAAAGAAATACAGGATATCTTTGACCCTGAGCAGAACCAGTTGTTAAAAAAAGGCGGTTGTAAGCGGTGGCTGCTGTGGTCAGAGGCTGGCCTTTGCATTGGCAGGATTGCTGCCTTTTATAAAGTAAAGACAAGCGGTGGGGAAGAGCGCCGTATAGGAGGAATTGGCTTTTTTGAATGTATTGATGATCAGGCAGCTGCCGACTTACTTTTCGATCAGGCAAAGTACTGGCTGGAAGAAATGAACATCCGGGTGATTCATGGCCCTATTAATTTCGGAAACCGTCATAACTGGTGGGGGCTGCTGGTACGTGGTGAGGGCAAACCTAACTTCTGTTCTAATTATCACCCTTCATATTACAGACAATTAATTGAAAATTACGGATTTACAGTAAATTACAGGCAATTTACATTTAGTTTCGACCAGCAAGACGGTCTTCCCTGCTTTTTTAGGAGGATTCTGAAGCGATACCAACAGGATAGCCGATATGAATTCAAGGCGGCGAATCCGGCCAAATGGTTGGATAATGCGGTACAGTTTCAACGGCTATACAATAACACCTGGGCGGTAGAAGAAAGGCTTCCTCCGTTAAATTTAACACAGATATTGAATTGGATGGACAGGCTAAAAGATGTACTGGACTGGCGACTGATCTGGTTTGCTTATTTTAACGGAGAACCTGTAGCATTTTTTGTCGGAATTCCTGAGCTTAATCACCACATTGTACAACATGTTAATGGAAAAATCAGATTTATGGACAAATTCAGGCTGGCAACAAAAAAATGGACAAAATCGTACGAAAAAGCGTTTGGAATGTATTATGGCGTCCTCGAAAATTTTCAGCAGTCTGGCGTGGGCCTGGGGCTTATTGCAGCGATGCAGGATGCCTGGATGGTTAAATTAAAAATTCCTTACCGGAGTATTGAGTTGGGATGGATAGGAGATTTTAACCCCAAAATGGTAAAATTGATGAAAATGGCTGGCGGCGAAATCATTAAGGAACATCAGACATTCAGATATTGGATTTAATTTCCCTGGCAGACAAATATTTATAGTAGTAATATATTCTTATTTTTGGAAATATGGATTTTATTGAGCAGGACATCGTATCGCTTATCAGAGATGGAGATGAAGGCGCTTTCGAGAAAGCATTTAAGGCCTACGCAAAGCCCCTGCATGCCTATGGCTATACCTTACTGAATAATAGCCACGTTGTGGAGGAAATGGTTCAGGATTTATTTTTAAAAATCTGGGAACAGAGGTCTTCTATTCAAATTCATACATCATTAAAGGCGTATTTGTACAGATCAATGCATAATGACTGCATGAATCATATTAGACACCTGAAGGTGAGAAAAAGCTATGAAACAACCGTCAATAAAGGCGATAGTTCCTTGAAACAAAATCAACCCGTTAACCGGCTTGAGGTGAAGGAAATTCAACAAAAGCTCAGATCTGGCTTAAGTAAACTACCAGAAGCCTGTAGGACTGTTTTTCAGCTAAGCCGGTTTGAACATCTGACCTATAAGGAAATTGCCTATCAATTGGGAATTTCTATTAAGACAGTAGAGAATCAAATGGGGAAGGCTTTTAGAATACTTCGTTTGGAATTACAGGATTATCTGGTTTTATTGTTATTACTCGTTTCGGTTAGCGTAATTTTCTAATCAATGGCCTGAAAGAGAGGTGACGTGGGCACAAAAAAAATTAGCAATGCAAGAAGAAATACTTATAAAATATCTTTTGGGTGAGGCAACGGTGGAGGAGATCGCTCTTGTGGAAGGTTGGCTAGAAGAAGACCGTGCCAATCAATCCTATTATTTGAACCTTCAAAAGCTATGGGAGCAAAGTAAGTTGCTGGAAGAGCAACCTGCGCACAAATACGATACCGATGCCCAATGGGATCGACTAAAAATAAAAATGGGTGCAAATAGCTATGATTCAGGCAAAGATGACGCAACATCTAATGCAAACAATACTCTGGTTAATTTAGGGAAAAAGAAGGGGCAAATTATTAATATCAGCGCTTGGAAATGGGCTGCTGCGATTGTGATCGTACTGGCAGGTTGCTGGTTCGCATGGAAAACCCTTCTTACGACGGCTAATTCCAATGAAAGCAGGATATTGACCGCCTCAGCTTCTCCGGTTACCGATACCTTATCAGATGGTTCTATTATTACGCTTAATCGCTATTCGAGTTTACAAGCACCTTTAAGATTCAACGGCAGGACAAGAGAAGTTACCTTACAGGACGGAGAAGCGTTCTTTGACGTGGCGCACGATGCCAGGAAGCCATTTATGGTACATATCGACGGCGTGAATGTAAAAGTTCTTGGCACCTCCTTTAATATCAAAAGAAATGGCAACCAGACGGTCATTGATGTGGCTACGGGCAAGATAGTAGTGAGCTTTAAAGATCAGCATCTTATTGTTCATGCGCAGGAGAAGCTTTCGATTGACCCCTCTACTACGAAATTGAAGAGTGAAAAAAGCGAGGGCTTACTATACAATTATTACGTTACAAAAAAATTTATCGCTAATAATACCAGATTGGAAGACCTGGTGAATACCTTAAATGCGGCATATAACAGCAACATTGTATTCGGTAGACCAGAATTAAAGGATATGCGTATAACCACCGTTTTTACCAAGGAGCCGATTGAAGTGATTTTGAATGTAATTTCTGAAACCTTCGGAATTAAAGTTGTTTATAGGAAGGATTCGATTGAATTACAATAAATATTAAACTGTTTGATGAAACGAATCCCTTTTTGGGACAAAAAAATAATCTATGAATGCTGTAAATAAATTTGCAATATCCTCTCTTTTGATATCCTTATTGCTTGTCTGCTCGATAAAATCAAGCATGGCACAAGGGTATCTGTCTCAAAGCGTTAAACTGGAGGCAAATCATCAGCCATTACAAGCTGTATTGGATTCCGTCGGTAAGAAGGCAGGTTTTATTTTTTCTTATAACAGCACGGATCTATCGGGAGATAGTCTGGTAAGTTTTAAAGGAGAAATGCCGGTAGAAACCATGTTAGATCAGCTATTGCAGGAAAAATATGATTACAAGGTCATGCCGGGTTATGTTATATTAAGGTATGCGCCATATTCTTTTAGAATTGAAACGCAGCCTCCTGTATTAACAAGGAAGGGTGTCCTGTTATCAGGAGTCATCGTGGATGAGGCGACCGGAAAAAAATTAAAGAATGTGAGTATTTATGAAAAGACAAATCTGAGAGCGACATTAACGGATAAAAATGGTTATTTCCAGATGCCACTCATGAGTGATTCAGGAAGCATTACTCTAACAGTCAGCAAGCAGTGGTATCACGAAATTGTTATGACGATATTACCTACAGTTAAGGTGGATACAAAAGCTAACCTTGCGACGATAGCTTATCCTGATACGAGTGGTACTTCTTCGGTAAACCGTTCTTTTTTTGGGAAAATGTTCATTTCTACCAAACAGCGGATTCAGAGCCTGAATATAAGTGATTTTATGGCTCATCGGTCTTATCAGTTTTCTGTGATTCCAAAATGGAATACCAGAGGGGACATGAGTGGCCAGGTGATTAGCAAATTTTCTCTTAACCTGCTGGCGGGGTATAATGCTGGAGTCCATGGCTTTGAAATGGGAACAATAGCGAACTTAAACAGAACAGAGGTAGATGGTGTGCAGTTATCCGGAATCATGAATGTAGTAGGCGGGCAGAGTCATGGTTTTCAGGCCGCCGGTATTACCAATCAGGTGTATCAAGAAGGTCATGGTGTACAATTAGCAGGCTTGCGAAACAAGGTCAACCGTTCGTTTTCTGGTATGCAGGCCGCAGGACTATATAACCGGGTAGGCGGAAAAATGGAAGGCGTTCAATTAGCGGGAATTTTAAATAAAGCTGGTCACTTGACGGGGACGCAAATCTCGGGGGTAATCAACAAAGCAGGCACCTCTTCAGGCTTTCAGCTTGGTGTTGTCAATTTATTGGATACTGCATCTGGTACCAGTATAGGATTAGTCAATATCGCTCGCCATGGAGGTTTTTACCAATTTAGTATATATGCCAATGAATCCTCTTTAGCCAATATTGCCTTCAAGAGTGGGAGAGAGGCCTTTTATTCAAAAGTACTTTTTGGTATTGGCAATAGAGATGCAAGTGATTTTTATTTTGGATTTGGTGTAGGGCATATTTTTCCCTCTAAAGGAAAAATGAAAATTTCGTGGGATGGTGCGATAGAAAATTATATGCGCCACGATAACGATAAAGTAAATCTTTTATTTAATTCTTCGCTGGAGTTCCATTTTCCGATTGCAAATGGTTTTGGTGTTTTTGTTGGCCCGTCTATCAATGTTTTTGGTAAAGGACAGGATCCAAAAAAGCCTATTGAATTACCGATGAAGGGTTATCCGACAATAAACCGGAATCATGATGTCAGTGGCTGGGTGGGTATTAATGCAGGTATCGACATACTGTAATGGAGAACCTTTAATGTGTGCGGTTATGTAAACACAAATTTATAGATGTTTTGCTTGCATCTTTAAAAATAGCTGTCTACTTCATAGGGGTAACAGCTGGGTAGGGTGTCTTATTTGAAATCTTTTACATAAAGAAGTATAGAGACTTAACAGTGCCTGAACAATCTCGGATTGTCCGGTTAGGACGTCTTTGTCTTTTTCGGAAATAAAGCTTTGATGAAAAACACCCATTATTTCTTATCAAATGATCTACATAAAACTTTCAAGACTATGAAACATTTTGCTGCTCTGGTTCTATCCATGCTCTTTTGTGTCTTTGCAGTTACTGCTCAGACTATAACACAAAATATAAATGGCGTGGTGAAGGATGCCATATCGGGTAAACCAATTGCCGGTGCGACGGTAACTATTCAAGGGCAATCAATGGGTATGGTGGCTGACTCCACTGGGCATTTCCAGTTCATGGATATTCCTGTTGGCAGATATAATATTCTATTTAGCGCCGTTGGGTATGAGTCTACTTTGATAGAGGATATTATTGTCTCTTCAGTTCAACAGCCCGAAATGACAGTTTCTTTAAAAGAAGTTGCAAGTCAGTTAGACGATATTATTGTTCGTGCGTCGGGTAGAAGCGGTGTGTCTGAAAATATGGCAATCAGCAGTTCCAGGCAGCTTAATCCTGAACAGGCCAGCCGATATGCCGGGGGATTTGATGATCCAGCCAGACTGGTGGCCTCATTTGCTGGCGTATCCAGTAATGTCAGCTCCAACGGAATTGTTGTAAGAGGAAATAGCCCTAATTCACTGCAATGGCGTATGGAGGGTATAGAAATTCCCAATCCCAATCACTTTGCGGATTTAGACGGATTCGGCGGTGGTGCGTTGACAGCATTAAGTTCGAGGCTGTTATCCAGTGCTGATTTTCTGACTGGTGCTTTTCCTGCATCATATAATAATGCACTATCCGGGGTATTTGATGTTCACATGCGGACAGGGAATAACAAACAACGGGTTAATGTGGTTGGTTTAGGTTTAATCGGATTAGATGTGTCTTCAGAAGGGCCATTCAGAACTGGTGGCGCTTCCTCGTATCTTTTTAATTACCGTTATTCTACATTAGGGTTAATAGGACCTATAATAGGTAATAATGCAGGTGTTAATTTTCAGGATTTATCATTCAAGCTCAACTTTCCAACAAAAAAAGCAGGTACATTCTCTTTATGGGGTATCGGTCTTATTGACCATTCCGGCCAAGACCCTGAAAAGGATCGGAGCAAATGGGTATATCAGGACGACATGGAGAAATCAGATGTAAATCAATATATGGGGACGATTGGCTTGTCTCATGAACTGCCATTATCCGGCAAGTCTTCACTAAAAACGACATTGGCTGCAACGACCAGTGGTATTAACATGAAAACGGATAGTTTGAATATGGAAAATACCTTGGTACCGGAAGACAGGATCAAAAACAGTTATACCAATTATATTTTATCATCTTCCTTGAAAACACGTTTCGGAAGACATCATACCAATCAAACTGGAATCACCGTTACTGGCATGCAGTATAGTTTATTGATGCGTACTCAACCTACACTAAATGCGCCTTTACAGACTTTTGCGGACGCCGACGGCTCTAGTATGCTCATCTCCGGTTACACTGAATCATCGTTTAACCTGGGGGAAAGATGGACATTGAATGGCGGTGTAAATGGACAGGTTTTTATGCTTAACCATCATTATACTATTGAACCAAGACTGGCATTTAAATATAAGCTGAATGATAAACAGTTTGTGACCATAGCTTATGGGCTCCATAGTCGCTTAGAGCGTATCAGTAACTATTTTGTAAATGGAGGGGAGAATGGAAGTCATCAGGTCAATAAAGATATGGACTTTACAAAGGCTCATCATTTAGTCATAGGGTTCGATAAAAATATTAACTCACAGCTTCATTTTAAAGCCGAGGCTTATTATCAGCATCTTTTCGATGTGCCTGTTATAAAGGACAGCTCGTTTTCTTTAATTAATTTACAAGATGACTGGTTTTTTGATGCTGCACTGCAAAATACCGGAAAAGGTAGAAATTATGGAGTAGACGTTACGTTGGAGAGGTATATGACTCGTGGTTTTTACTGGATGTTTACCGGCTCTGTTTTTAAATCTCAATATACAGGTGGAGACGGCATATGGCGAGATACTCGTTATGCCAGAAACTATGTTTTTAATGTATTGGCAGGGAAGGAGTGGCAGCTGGGGCAGTTTAAGCAAAAAACCTTCGGTATAAATGCAAGAGTCAGTTATCAGGGAGGAGATCATTATTCACCTCTGGATATAGATGCTTCAATAGCGGCGAGAGATGCTGTATATGATGAACATAATGCCTTTTCACAGCAATACGATCCGGCGCTTACCACGCATTTGACGGTTAACTATAAAATAAATCGTAAGCGATCCACTCACGAAATTTCTCTGAAAATTATAAATGCCAACGGATATCGCGAACATTTTGGCTTCGAGTATAATTATCTGAAACGACAGATGGAAGATTATAGAGAAGCATTATTTATTCCAAATATCAGTTATACAATAACTTTTTAGTTAATTTAATTCATTATTAGTTGAATTAAATTAACTAAACTGACAAATGTTTCTTACTCTGCAGGGAACTTACTTTGATCCATATAAAAAATTTCCCAGGTATGACCGTCATAGTCTTCGATTCTTCTTAAGTGCATAAAGTCATAATCTGTCGTGTGCATGGGCATGGGTTCTATACCGCCAATACTCAAGCCATTTTCAAGGATCTTATTTACTTCATCGATGCTTTCGACAGAAAGAGCAAATAAACCAGCAATATTTCCTTTAGTATCGGCGAGCGTTTTTTTAGTAAATATTTTGAATTTCTCATGTGTCATAATCATGACGAAGATATTTTCGCTCCATATCATGCATTTTGACGTTTCGTCGGAAAATTGAGGATTGTTTGTAAAACCTAATGCTGTGTAGAAGTTCATTGATTTATTGACATCCTTTACCGCCAGATTGATAAATACTTGCTTCATAGCTTACAGTTTAATCGTTAATTGTAATTATTGTCATTGATTTAAAGATAGGCCTATAATTGCAATAAATTGTTTCATGGTGGCTGTTATTCTTTTTAACCAGACCGAGCATAATATTTTCCCATAATTTATATTATGTTAAATCAGATACACTTCCTCTACTGTTCATAAAACCTGACTGGATAAAAAAAATTATCTTTATTTGAACTATGATGAATGTGAAATCAATCTATTTAACACCTACAAAATGCATTGTTCTTATATTAAGGGATGATGGAGTTCCATGTTTGTTAGCGAATTTATATTTAGTTTCAGCAAAGTCAAATTTGGCCGAAAAGAGCTTGCTGGATTATGCTCTTGCTATAAGAAGAATTTATGAGTTTTATATTGTAAAAAGTATTAATGTCGAGCTGTTTTTAATTCGGGGCAATTTTGAGTTTCTTTTTGGTTCAATTCCTGAATTTTTCGATTCATACTTGTCGAATTTCAAATTGGGTACGCATGCTTTTAATCTTCATGTGGTATGTCTGAGGGATTTTGTTCTTTGGGTATTAAAAAGATATCTGCATAAAAATTATAATAACAGAGAGAATTATAATTCAATATTAATAATGAATATAAGCAAATTTGAAGATTTGTTTTCTACTTTTTTACTTAAGAATAAAACCCCCAATAAATATTTTAAAGTAATCGATCTGGAAAAGTTTGAGAGAATACTGTTTCATTTAGCAAAGCAGGTAAATGAGGGAGCATCAAACACTGTCCGTGACACAATAATTTTGAAATTATTAATTGAAACTGGCATACGTATAGGAGAACTTTTGAATTTAAAAACAACAGATATAATTGATGAGAATAATACGAGTTACATTAAAATACATTCAAGTCAAATTCATGATAGTAGAAAATATAAGCCGAGAGTGAAGAATACCCAGAGTTTTAGGATAATTGCCCTATCAAGTGAGTTATCTGAGCTATTATACTCGTATATTAAAAAAGAACGACGAAATAATTATAAGGTCAAGGGAAGTAAAGTGCCTCATCCGTTTATATTTACAAGTAAGTTAGGTAATCCATTATCAAAAAGTAGCATTAATAAACTGTTTGAGAGAATTAATCTTCTATATAATGAAGAAAATGAATTCGCTGATAGAATTACACCACATAAACTAAGGCATACGTTTGCATATAACTTTCTGAAATTTTTGATTGAGAATAAAGGATTAGATATGGACCGAGCGAAGGATGAACTACGGATTACTTGCGGCTGGTCTCCTTCCAGCACTATGCCACAATTGTACGCAGGAAAGTATGTATGGGAGATGGCAAATGGGCATAATCTAGAAAGAATAAATAAGATGTATGAAGGAAACAATTAAGAATAAAATCGGAAAACCACAACAATTAAATTTGTTTGTTTCAGATGAAAACAAAATAAATGCCAAGGCGAATGATGAATATATGATTTTTACGCCTGGAAAGAGGTTGTTTATTGAGAATACTCCAGATGATATTGATAATGAGTGTCATTTCAACAGAGATATTTGGTCGTTTCCTGTCAATGGAGAAATATACTCTTTAAAATGGAATCAATTTTCTATAAGTGGAAGATTGATTGAGATTTTTAAGACCTTCCTCTTTATTCGTTTGCAGAGTAAATCCCCATCTACCGTTATTAAAGACTTTAGCTGTCTTAGAGTCATCGATTCTATTAAAGGACTTCGTGATTTACCCTGGGGATCAATAGATATAATTGAACTTTTAAATTTAATTCAAAGAGAACAATACTATAGTATCAAATTTTTTTACGAATGGTGTCTAAAACGATCTATTAAGGGATTTACAAAGGATGGGTGGCTTTTGATTTCTGAATTTAGAATGAAAAAGCGATTTATGTATGAAACAGTTCATTTAAGACAACTCACATTGATATCTGATAAGATTTTCTTAGTATTGGAACAACTTAATAAAGTGAATACAGATAATGAATTAAGAAATTTGAGTTTTATAGACTTACAGAAAAGGGTGATAATTCGACTTTGCCTTGAGTTAGCCCCTCGCCCATCTCAAATTTATTTTTTGAATGTCGACGATATTAAAACTTTTAATGGTCCCAATTACCGATATTATTCGATAGAACTTCCGATGGCAAAAAAAGTGTCTGAAAAGGTTAAAGAAAAGCGGTTGAGATCGATAAGCAATACTTTAGGGAAAGAATTGGATTTATTAAAAGAAAAAATGAGTACTTTATTCAGTGATGAGAATTTGGCTCTTTTTAGATCCACAGAAACAAATGCGAGATACAGTTCTTCTCAAATATCAAACTTAATAAAAGAGTATTTTGAATTCGTTGGATTGAATGCTACCGATTTAAGGCACAACTTGGCCCAAGGCTTGGCAGATCAGGGAGCTAGTGCAGACGTAATAGCTGATATTTTAGGGCATAACTCTACACTTCCTGCAAGGGCATATATAGCAGCCACCTCTAAAATATCGGAAATTAAATCTAAAGCTTTAGGGAAAAATAATAACTACAGGAATATCATGCAGATGTTGAATACCGGTCAGATTATTAATAAAAACGATGTCCAAAAGGGAACTTGGGTCAAAGGCATGGCAGGATTTCAATATATAGGTGAGATTGGGGCTTGCGGTTTGGATTCTCCTTGTCCGAAGAATCCAGTTTATTCGTGTTATTCCTGCAAGAAATTTAGTCCATTTAATGATGGGGAACATGCAAAAGTTTTGAAGGGGTTAGAGGATTCTGTTCAGTTGTTTTTGGACTCAAGTACCGAAAAAAAAGATATTCAACACAATAGAACTGTTGTGCAATTGGAAGCTACAATTGAGGCGGTTAAAAAGGTTATTGAAAGGATTAGCTTAAATAAATAAGGATGCGAGAAGAATTTTATAGTAGACTGGTTGACATCGTTAGTCGAGAACAGGAAATATTTAAAACTCTAGAAGTTAATGGGGATTGGAATGACATCAAGTGGGAGGTAAAAAAATGGCTCTTTCATAGGGGAACAGATGATACATTGAGTTTTAATGTCTACAAGGTCAGGACCTCTGATCCTAGCTCCAAAATGAGTGAAGAATTCGGTGATTTTACAAAATCAATGGCTGTTTTTTTAAACAGAACAAAAGGGTCTGGTTATATGGCTATTCGCAATTACGTTAATGCTTGCAGGCAGTTATTTGCAGTAATGAAACTAAGAAATGAACCTAGGGTTCAGCAGCTCACTCGTTGGCATTTTGATGAAGTTATTAATAATTTAAAAAAAAGTGGGTATAAAAAGTTATATGAGGCTGCAACAAATTTGAAAGTAATTGCAGATTTGATAGATAAATTTTACCTCACCCCCGTACCTATTCAGTATGTAAATAATGAAGTTAACAATCATAAGTACCATGATCATAAAAGTTTGGTTTCAATAAGTTCAGAAGATGAGCGAATTGGAGAGGATAAGCTCCCCTCCTATGAGGCTATGGCTGCTTATGCATTTTGTACAAATAATCCAATAAATGAAGATGAAGAAATTCTGTTGAGAACAATAGATTTATTGATTGCCATGGGGCAAAGAGGAAATGAAATTACGCACATTCCTTATGATTGTATAGTTGAACATATTAAAACTAATCCTGATGGAAGTCCAATGCTTGATACCAAAGGAAATCAATTAAAGGACATAGGAATCAGGTATTTTGCTGAGAAACAATTCCAATCGGGCGTTCATTGGCTTGCAGAACAGGATATTCCATTCGCATTACGAGCAATTAATAAATTAAAAAAGTTGACAAAACCAATTAGAGAGGTTGCAGTTTACCAAGAGAAAAATAATAGGCTTTGGAACCTTAATCCCAATTCTAACATTTCAGACATTGACCTAATTAAAGAATATTTGGGTTTTGAAAACACCCATAATCTATTCTTGTACCTTAAAACGAATAAAATTGGACCTAAGTTGGTGAATAAGGCAATACGACACGAATATGGAGTAACATCTATTCGAAAATGGCCAGAACACTATTATAATGTCCAAGATATTGAAAGATTTTTATTTCCCAAATTAGATCGTCATATAATATTAAGGGAGAATGATAGAATTATTTTAAAAACAAGTGAATTACTATCAATTCGGTTTGAAGGTGCGTTTAGATTCAAAAGAAAGGCCAATACTTTTAAGGTTTTGCCTGGGAAATTGAAATTGATGGAACTAAATGGAGCATTGGGGAGCATTCCCGGACTTGAATCAATATTTGAAAGAAGGGGCCTTACAGAAGCTGACGGTAGCAAAATTAAAATGACGTCGCATCAACCGAGGCACTGGAGAAACACTCTTTATGAATTGGCTGGTATGTCTAATGTTAATCAAGCTCTTTCATTAGGGCGGAAGTTGATTGAGCAGAACACTGCATATCAACATGGTACGGTCAAAGAAATAACCCAGGTACATAAAGATTTTTTGACTTTTAATTCTACTCAAGAAAAGATATCATTTCTACGTACTGGAATTAGGGAAAGTAAGATCATTGGAGATTTAACGGATACATATCACACTTTAAAACAGTTCGAAGGAGTAGACTCTGCCGAAGCTTTTCTTGCCACTCATGCAAATGCGTTGCATATAACACCTTTTGGGGCTTGTTCTCATGATTTTAGCCTTACCCCTTGCCCTAAGCATTTGCAATGCTGGAATGGATGTTCAAACCTAAATTTGACTGGCTCTGGTCATGAAATGGAAAATCTGAATTTATTGATATCCAAAACAGAAATGGCAATTTCTAAAATGAGGGAGAATGCAGACGGAGAATTTGGTGGAATTAATTGGGTAGAAGATATTGAAAAAAAATTGGCTAATATGAAAATTGCATATAAGTTAGCTACTAAAAAACAAAACGGTACTATATTTAAGAACGGTCAGGACCTATCTGGCACTAAAAAGAAATCAAGCTCCGTATAATTGAAATGGAAAATAAGAAACTAAGAGGTAAGGATATTGATATTAGATTATCAACTGTTTTAAAAGAGATGATCGCGGAAGGTTTTGAACTTGCGCCAATTTCATTGGCAACAGTTATAAAGCGCCTAGGGCTTAGAAGCCGGAGTACTCTTTTAAGGGATGGACGTTCAGAAATAATTAAAAATGCCAAACTAACCCAGTTAAACAATGCTGGGTTAAACGATAAAGGCAAAATGAAAAGAGCGGGGTTATATGAACAACTTCAGGATTGCAAGCAGAAGTTGATAAAGTCCGAAGAAGAAAACAAATTACTGTTGTCTAAAATTGCTGCAATAATGTACAATCTTAATGTTAGAGGCTTGGACGTAGAGGAATTAATGGCACCCCTCCTCTCCTAGTGTTTCTTAGTCTGATTATTCCTGAAACTGGATTTTAAGTCGAAGCCGTGAGATTGAATCCTCAATTGGTCATTTCCAATTGGGACAGTCTTTTCTTTGGCTTGATTTTGTTGAGAAAAATAGTCGGATAATTCCTGCCAGACTATACTTGGGGGGAGTACTTTATTGATTCCTATGGATTCTAGTTGTGGATTAGGAATAGATTTTCTGCCAGGTATATGAAGGCTGATTGGGTAATCCAAAGCTTTTTGCTTTAATTCAATAAGCGACTTGTTATTTGTTTTTTCAAGTTGATCATGGTAAATGAATTCTCTAAATTTCTTGCCAGTGCGATTAAAGGTGAAGCTATATCTGGCATTGCCATTAATTTTTAAATAAAATTCATGGAACCATCTGTCTTTAGTAGAAGGTCCGGTTGTGTATTTTTTCAGGTCATCTCCCCAGTAATGCTCCCCTCCTATAATTATACCCTGAATAACTTTGTTGCCGATAAATACTGTGATTACGGTATCGAAATCTATATTGATTTTACCTTGTCCATTTCTTCGGTCGTAAATAAGCAATGGGTCTTCCCCATACACTCCTACTTGGTAGTCATAATAATCTTTAAATTTGGATAAGACTTTCATTTCTCAAAGGTAAATAAGTTGGTGATTTGTAGTTTATTAAGGCTCAAAATCTATTTTCATCTCGTCTAAGTCGCCAAAATCGAATACCTTAAACGGTTTGAGCTGAAGCATCCCTTGTTGTTGTAACATAGTTAATGAAAGTTTGGTTTGCCATGCAAAATACGCATCTTGGATCATTTTTTCAGTGGCGTTAAATTCCTTCTGATTTAAAGAATGGTGATATTTTGTCCATGCATACATGAAAATAGTGTATTGTATACATCCTCCTTTTGAAACCTGCATTACTGGTTCATCGTCGATCCATTTTTCTAGGAATTCATTTGGCAGGTTATTCGACATCAGACCGATATTTTTGGAAATAAAATCGACGCTTTTGGCTATTATTTGTTCTCTTTTTTTAGCTTCTGACATAAGTGGTGAAATTCTAAATGTGATCAAAATGGAATAAATTTAGTGGCCGCAATTATTTTAAATTCAGATACTTTGAAATACCTAAAAGGCTCCCGTGACGTTTTGATCCGATCATAAATTTAAGGCATCTCCATCTCTTCTTACTTTGATTTTACCTGGATTTTTCTTGGTTAGGGCCAATGCGTAATAGAAATACATTTGATACAATAGGAGCAGAATCTATACCGGTCAAAGTAGGGTTGTAATTCATCCACCGTTTAGAATGTTTTATTCCAATGTGTTATTAATTTGATTTATTTGAACGCTATAAAATTAATAAAATGGTACATGTACCATTGTTAATGTCTGATTAATTTTTGCTCTTTGTACAAAATATTTTGTGCATAGCGTTATTGAACAGTATATAATCGAAAAAGTGAAACAGAAAAGAGTTGAATTGGGGTATACTCAGCTTGATCTTTCCCAAAAACTGGAGATGAGCGATAGCTTTATTGCCCATGTCGAGTCACCTTCTCGTCGTGCAAAATATAATATCAATCACCTTAATGCGATTGCCAAGATTTTTAATTGCTCTCCTAGAGAATTCTGGCCGGAAAGTGCTATATGATTACAGTTTGCTTCCCTATTAAGTGGTTCGTCCTCAGTTTGTTTATCGTCTATAACTGAAGACTGATTCTAGACGGAAATTTAATAATATTTTTATTAGTTATATATTATGTGAAATTAATATATTTGGATATATATTATATAGCTTGTTATATGAGTTATGCAGATTATTGAATTGATGTTTACAACAAAAGAGAACAAAACAATTTTAGTTACTTATTTTTGTATAGGTTCAGTGGTTAGCTCTGTTTTGCCTTAGAGTATTTTGAGTTTGATCTTTGGCGAAAGCATAGTTTATAGAATTTAGTAAGAAAATGCCACTAATTTAGTTTAAAATGTAGATAAAGTCAAGGATTATAGGAATAAAGAACAATATAGAAACGCCCTAATTATGATTAAATATTCGGAACTTAGAAACAAACTAAAATGCGAGGTATTAAATGGAAATGCGGAGGATTTAGCATATATAACTCATTATTTACACAATCATAAAACATCTAATTTTAAGTCATATGAAAAAAGAGCAGCAGAATATTTAAATGAGATTAATGAAGAAGTTAATATCTTGCCACATCCTCTTAAATTAAAGGAAATACTACCAATAAAGTGGGATATTCCATTTCCTGCTCCGGAAAATTTTACGTTTACTTTTATTGATTTATTTGCGGGAATTGGTGGATTTCGTATTCCGTTGCAGCAACTTGGTGGCAAATGTGTATTCTCATCAGAATTTAATTATCACGCGCAAAGAGCTTATGAACTCAATTTTGGTGAAGTTCCTTTTGGAGACATTACTAGATTAGATATAGATGTTGTCCCTAAACATGATATTCTTTGTGCTGGATTTCCATGCCAACCGTTCAGTATTTCTGGCAAAATGAAAGGTTTTGAAGATACAAGAGGTACCTTAATTTACCATGTTTTCAAAATAATAGAAAAACACAGCCCCAAAGTTATTTTCCTTGAAAATGTCAAACATTTAGTTTATCATGATAAAAAAAGGACGCTGTCTACAATCATTCAACATTTGGAAGAATTGGGATATATTGTTTCGAAAATGGTATTAAATGCTTCAGATTTTGGAGTCCCTCAAAATCGTGAAAGGATAATAATCATAGGACACAAAAAGAAGAAATTTGATTTTTCTAGAATTAAGAAAAAAAAGAAAGTAGTACTTAAGGGTTTTCTTGACAAGGATAACGAATTTGAATACTTGGAAGAGCCGTATACAATATTGGAAGATCAGAAAGTACAAGAGTCGGGATTGATATTTGCAGGATATAGGAACAAAACTATTAGAAAAGCTGGTGTTAGGGAAGGAACTGAACACCTTTCTCGAGTTCATAAGCAACCCAATAGAATTTATTCGACGGAAGGTGTTCATCCGGCTTTGCCATCACAAGAATCGTCTGGAAGGTTTTGGATTTGGCACGACGGGCAAGTTAGGAAGCTAACAATAGAGGAATGCTATAGAATTATGGGATTTCCAAAAAAATTTAAACTTTTAAGCAACAAAGCTGAATTATATAAACAAATTGGAAACTCTGTTGCTATTCCTATGATTAAAGGAGTTGCGGAAGAAATTAAATCACAACTTTTAAAATAGAAAAATGGATCCAATAGAACTATTAGAGGGGATATACAATGAGTCAATGGGGCTGGTTGGTTCTGAAGGTAAGATAAATACTGATTTGCCAGATTCTATAGTTGCATCACTAGATGAAATATTAGCGAGGTCCGAGTCCTCCAAAGCTGTATTGACTGTAGTTTTAACTAGTACGGTATACAAAATTTTAAATCCAGTTCAAGATATTAGAAATCATCAAACAAGTATTCCGAATGGCTATTCGGGAAGAAGTTTCGATTCTAAGTTTATTACTCCTTTTTTGAAAAGTGTAAATTTTCCTGCAATGGCGGAAAGTGGCTGGCTTACTCGTTCTTTAGAACAAAAAGTGCCATATGATTCTAGTTATTCTGGAGCGATAAAGCCGATTGCATTGAAAACCGCATTTTTGAAAACTATAGATTTTATCGAGAATGATAAGAATGTAGACAAGGTTTTAAGTTACTTGTTTCAAGGTTTAATTATTATGCGAAATGCTCAACAGATTGAGTTAGCAAAGCCAATAAATCTACCAATTTCGACGATTATAAGCTTACTTTGTAAACACTTTGATGGTAAATATTCAGCTGAGGGTGCATCAAGATTGCCAGTCTTGGCTTTGTATGCAGCTTATCAGTGTTTAATAAATGAGGCGAAAAGATTTGAAGGGAAGGTTTTATTGCCAATTGAAAGCCATACATCGGCAGATATGAGAAGTGGCCGGATCGGAGATATTGACATTACTGATGAGAATAGTAAGGTGTTTGAAGCTGTTGAAGTAAAACATGGAATTGCCATAACAGCACAACTTGTTAAGGATGCTTTCGATAAATTTAAATCTACACAGGTTAAGCGATATTATTTGTTATCGACCGCAAATATTGATTCTTCTCAGATAGGATCAATCAATGAAAATATTGAACGTATTAAGAATATTCATGGTTGTCATGTAATAGCCAATGGTTTAATTAATTCTTTAAAATATTACCTGCGATTACTTTCTGATACGTCTGAATTTATTGCAAATTATGTTAGTTTAATTGAGAATGATAGTGCGTTGAAATTTGAACATAAAAAGGAATGGAATAATATTATTTCACAAATGTGAGACGATTTAGATGATATTTATTAAGTAGATTTAAGCGTTAAAATTAAGGGAGCTATTTTGGGAAAGCTCTGGGAGGAGGAGGTCATGCGTGATAGAATTTATTTTTTTGATCTTTATGGCTCAAATGGTTCTTTAAATTGGATGCCTTTATACTAATATCTATCAAAAGTGTTACTGATTTTACGGGATATATTTTATAGTATTAGAAATTGAACATTCTATACAGCAAACTGTATATAGATTTGATAGGTATATTATATGTGGTGCCGCTGATTTCGTGAATCTAAGAGTTTTATTTAATAAAATAACCAAAACTACAAAAAATGCAATCGTTAACTGATCATGGGAGTCTAAAGTTGGACCAAGAGGTTGAAACACTTGAAATGGAAGTGAGGAAATTTACTAATGACCTCCCCTATTGGGGAAGACTTCTAGGTCGAAAAATTCTATCAGGTGAAACTATTTCGAATGAAGACATAGATTCTACTTACTCTTTTTTGCTTGAAGAGCTACAACTTAAAGAAGAAACAGAGAAGCCTGCGATTGCTTTGAGTTATCTAACTTCCAATTCAGGAAATTATAAGCCGAAACTGGTGTTAATGAAGCTTGAAAAGGTTGAAGGAGTTAATGCCCTAGCAGAAAATCAAGTAATTGAATTTAACCCTAATATTACTATTGTTTATGGGGCAAATGGCTCGGGGAAGTCAGGGTACGTGAGACTGTTTAAAGATGTCTTCTATTCCAAATCGATTGAGCCAATTTTGCCAAATATCCACGTTATCAATGGATCAAAGGCAATTAATGCGAGTTTCCAGTTTCAATCTGACTATGGCGAAATTCAATATGAGTATTCTCAAAAAGATGCGGCAGAATTTGAGCAATTCTCCGTTTTTGATAACAATACGGTACTGAAACACTTAACACAGAAAAATGAATTTGAGTTTCGTCCCTCTGGATTGAGTTTTTTTTCACGTTATACAGATTCACTGCTCCGTGTAGAGCAAAAGTTAAATGAAGATATTGCAATTAGGCAATCTGGATATACTGCTATTGATTTAGCTTCTTTATTTGATCAGTCTTCATTAATAAAGACTGCTGTTGAAAGTCTTGGGGCGGAAACAAATTTGAATGATTTAAAAAAATATACCCCTTTTAGCGATGACGATAAGAGGAAATTGAGTGAAGTTAAGCATCAATACGAAGAGCTTTTTTTGGCGTCAAAAAATAAAGAAACGGAAATTAAAAATCTTGATGACATAAATAATTTATTAACCAAGAATAAAGCAGCTATTGAGAGACTCAATACTTTTTTTTCGACAGATACTTTTACTAAATTGAAAACGGCTATTCTAGATGCTCTGTCGAAGGCAAGAACTGCACGTGAAGAAGGGTTTGAAAGTTTTAAAACTGATAAAATTGTAGGAACGGGTACAAATGAATGGAAGAATTTTATCATTGCGGCTCGATCTTTTGCCTCTATCCAAAAAACAAACGAAGAAAGTTATCCAATTGAAAATGATAGCTGCTTGTTTTGTCGACAGCCTCTTTCTGATGAAGCACAAAAGCTCATTGCAAACTATTGGATATTCATCAAGAGTGTCGCGGAACAGGATGCAAAAAAGGCAGGTGAATTACTAGATAAAGCCAAGGGTGCTTATGAACAGTTGAACTTTGACTTATTTCCAAGTGAAAGTATACTCGCTAAATGGTTAGAGGATAAGTATCCTAAAGAATTGGCAATATTACAAAAGCAACTTGCAGAACAGAGTTCGATTAGGGATGAAATTGTTTCTAATATTCAAAATAGAAATATCTTTGAAAAAACTGAATTTGGAGTTACCTGCGAATATCATGCAATTATTGAAGCTGCAATTGGAGTACGAATCGAATCACTTAGAAATGACGAACAAACAAAAGAGTTAGAAAAGTTGTTAAAGGAGAAGATATTTTTAGAACACAAAGAAAAGTTCAACCTGCATTTTTCTAAATTTGATGACTATGTAGATAGACAAATTTGGATTAAAGGAGCAAATAAGGCCAATTTTAAGAAAGCAAAAACTGTCGCTACTCAAGCGGAAAAGGTTTTATCCGAGAAATATTTCAATCAAAAATATATTGATATTTTCAACGATGAATGCAATAAGCTAAATGGTAACTTTGGAATCGAAATTAATCGTTCAGCGTCAGCTGGAAAGTCTTTTCGCAAGCTCGTTTTGAGAGGAAATGATCCAAATAAAATATTAAGTGAAGGTGAACAAAAGGTAATTGCCGTTGCTGATTTTCTTTCAGAAATACAGTTGTCGGAGATAAATCGTGGAGTTATTTTTGATGATCCAGTCACTTCGTTAGATGACGGAAGAAAAAGAGAGATTGGGGTAAGGTTATGTGAGATTGCAGCCAATAAGCAAGTAATAATATTTACACATGACCTAGTGTTTGTTTCTATCCTGTTAAATTGTTGCTCGGACTTGAAAATTGACTATAGATGTCATTGTATAGAGAATTTGGAAGTACCTGGAAAGATATTTTTAGATAATACACCTTCGCATGAAGCAAAATATAAGACGTCGGCTGTAGCAAGGAGTTATTTAAAGCTTGCTAAAGATGCAGATCCTGAATTGAGGGAGTCATTTATCAAGAGTGGGTTTTCTGCTCTCCGTTCATCTTACGAGGCATTTGTGATTTTTGAATTGTTTTGTGGGGCTGTTAAACGGTTTGATGATAGAGTAAGTATCGATTCTTTAAAGAGTTTATATTTTGATGAAAATATTGTAAATGAAATTATGGAGAGATTTAAGTTATGTTGTCGATACATGGAAGGGCATATTCATAGTGATAAATTTTTATCGAAGAAACCTCAATTAGTTTGTTTACAAGAGGAAGCGGACAGGTTTGATAAGCTCAAGACCAAATTAAATGAAATGAAAAAGGAAAACGGTAGAAAGTGACTTGTCAGTCATTTCTTGACTGTTTTATGAGGCCAATACTTTTCTGAGAAACAATTATTAACTGACTTTCAAATTACTGATTTGTCTTTTTGATAATTTTAAGTGTTTTAGATCCATATATTTTTATATAACTGTAAATTTTTGAGAATGTATATAACAGACATTGTTTTAGAGAACTTTAGAGGTGTAAAAGATGTAAGACAAATTAGATTGTCACGTTTTTCATCTATTGTTGGTAAAAATGATTCAGGTAAAACCATAATTTTGAATGCTATTGCTTCTTTTTTAGATATTAAAAATTACCCGATTACAAATACGGATTTTAATGATCCATCCAAAGAGATAAGATTTGAATTCACTATTAGAAGTGAAAACATTAAGACTTTACTAGAATCGAAGGTTAAATCTAAAGTTAAAAAGACAGAAGGATTAGATGAATTTATTCATGACTTTATTTTTGATGATTCTATATTATATCAAAGAAGTATTGCATTGGGTAATAAGACCTGGTTGCGTGATAATATTAGGGTTAAAGATTTTGTTAGAGAAGATTTAAAGAATTTGTATTTCAAATCTGATGAAGAGATTTCGCTCATTTTAGAAACGAATGGAATAGAAATTCCAGTAGAAGGAAGAGGACGAAATTCCAAGGCCGAGAAAATAAAACACATAAAAGAGTTTTTTGTTCATGAACCAAAGAGTGATTTCTGGTTATCTGATGATATGAAAATTTCATCATTATTCCCTGGTGTTGAATTGTTTAAATCTGATTACGGTTTGGAAGCTGATACAAAATTCAAGACAGCATCTGTTAGTGAAATTGAGGAGTATTTTATTCGAGAACAAGAAAGATTAGATGTTTTTCAAAAAGAAATTAATTTAGAAATGAAAAAAGAGGCTAAAATGTTAAAGTCATATATGCAGGACTATGCCTCCAACCTAAAAGATATTGATATTTCGCCAAATGTGGTGTGGAAAGATGCGATAAAAAGTGTAGATGTGTCATTTCAATTCAATAGTGACGAAAAATTTATTCCTATGACACATAAGGGTACAGGTTATAGAAGATTATTTATGGTGGCTCGTTTTAGGTACCTTGCAAAGAAAACTAAAGGTAACGATGTAATCTACTTAATTGAGGAGCCTGAAACTTTTTTACATCCTACAGCTCAACAAGACTTATTAAACGCTCTAAAAGAAATCTCAGATGAGACTCAAGTAATAATTACCACACATTCTCCTGTTTTTGCTGGAGCTACTGATATTTTAGGTGTCGTTCTTTGTACTAAGAATAATCAATCAAATTATGAGAATGCTAGTTCTGGAGATTATAATGATTTTTTGAGAAAGGTTGTTGATGAGTTAGGGATAAAGCCTTCGTATAATTTGCGAGATCATCATGAGAAAATTTTGTTTGTTGAAAGTACAAATGATATGAAGTTTTATAATATTATTTGTACTAAATTACTAGGATTTAGTTTGATTGGCAATAGTAAAATTCTAGTATTGCCATTTGGCGGCGGAGCGGATATTGACAGTTTTTTAAATATTGATTATTTCGATAATTCTAATCGAAAACTTTTTTTATTAATCGATAGTGATAAGCAACAAAATAATCAAGATGAACAAGCAAGAAAAGCGGCATCCTATATTCAGCGGAAGAAGAATGCCAAAGCATACGTAATATTTAGAAGTTGTATTGAAAACTATTATCATCCTAGATGTATTGAAAGAATGTACGATTGTGTCAGCGGAATTTTCCCTCATTTTTCACCTGAAGACAATGCTCGGACAATTATTAAAAACGTTATTGCCGAGAAGGAGTTAACTAATAAAAACATTAAAGAGAAAAATAATTTTGTAGTTTTTGACAATATGACTGTGGGTGAGTGGCGAGAGGTCGTTGAACCTGACTTACTTGATTTTCTGCGTGAACTTAATTAAATAAGATTTTGAATGTTTTTCTGATGGCTTGAAATGAACACTCGAAATGAACATATTTTTGGATATATTTAAAGTGTGAAGCTGTGGAATACTGGTGTATTAATGGTCCTGGAGAACGAAATAATGTATAATGAACAGTTGGAACTGTATATTTGTTAAGTAAAAGATCGAAGAATCAATTACCTTCCTTACTACTTCTTATCGTTATTAATTGAGTGATCGATATTTAATGGCTGTTTTTTTAAACTGAATTTATTTCTCTAATTTTTTATATTGTACCAAAATTTGGTACACTTCCTGAATCAACCAGTCAGGGAAGATTATACCACGGCCTACTTTATTCAAGGGTCGCAGGGCGCTCTATTGGTGTCCTGCGACCCTGACTTTTCCTACTAACATTCTACGGTATCACTACCTCTGTTCTTTATTAGTAAGCGTTCGGCGATCCCCGTCATTGCCTTTATGAGTAGCTGGATTAGATTTGCCGGCTAATTATTGGAATATGATCTCTTAT